>ENA-OPSJ01001103-OPSJ01001103.1-human-gut-metagenome-genome-assembly--contig:-NODE-1103-length-21567-cov-2.544394_pt1 | contig 21567 bp, 18 predicted proteins | sample MGYA00241801_ERZ501893 | MGnify/ENA primary metagenome ERZ501893 (study PRJEB25962, sample SAMEA2042219) | human gut metagenome | biome: human gut; feature: human-associated habitat; material: faeces...
ATCACATGTGCGGAAATAACCTTTTACATTAAGCTTTTTAGGATTTAGGAGTGTCTGTCCAATGTTTCCTACTTCAAGCGGACGCAATACCACAGTTCCAATAAATATTTTCTCCAAATTGAAATTGCAATCAGAAAATTGCTCCTGGCTAATCCTTCCTTCAAAAAAAGCAAGCCGCAAACAGTTCCTTTCATATTGTGTGTATTTTTGTGAAAAATACGAATAATACGAATCTCTATATTGTCGATCGACATAATTTTCTTCGGTTACAACCGTAAAAGTTTTACTTCTAAATTGTTTCAAAACATTCAAAATTCTTTCAATTTCGCGGATATACACAGGATAATCATGTTGTAACTCTAAAAAACATTCTATAAGCCCCTTATCATTATCTATTTTATATTGATATATCATAGTAACACCCTTACTCTTCATAAGCTATTTGCACATTTTCCATTTGTGACCATTTTACAATCATATACGCACAATCACATTCAGAAAAATCCATTTTTTCATTTCCTGCTTGATCCTGTATCATATAATATTTCAAAAAAATCACAGGTTCTTTATGTATTGCAGCAATTTTATCTATCTGCCCTTCATAGCTCTTATCGTCATCCTTTATGGTAAAACGTATACTCACACATTTTCCCGGATTTGCCAAGTTTCTAATAAGAACAAACAGATTATCATCCACTGTACGGCCAAACATCTTTTCAATTACCGCACGAAACCATTTGAATTGTCTTGCACGTCCAAAAAATAGTCCGAATATAATTGCCGAAATCACCAATGTCACCTGAAAATATTGAGAATTAATTTTAAAAACATCAAATACCCAACAATCAATAACATTAATGACAAAACTCGCCGTAATACCTTTGACAACAAAATATTCAGACTGTTCTTCTCTAGGCAAGCACGCAGCAAAAGAATATGCTCCGAAAAAAAGTAAACCTGTCGCAAAATACTGGATAAACTCTGTTATATGTGTAATAATCTCTAAGATATCCATCCTACTTCTTCACCTCATCTTTCGTAGTATCGTGCGTATTTTCGTCCCTTTTATTTGTCTGTTTTTTCAATACATTCTTCTGAATATTTTTCTCTGTAATTGACGTAAAATTACTTCCCCGTGTAGTTGTAAAAGTAATTGCTTTTTTCTTTTCTTTCTTTTCTTTACCAAAAATCATACGAATTCTCCTTACCCCCATACTTTCTTGCAATTTTAAACTTTTTATCGAATACGCGGAAATTATATCACATTTTACAATAATTGTCGATTATATTTGTAACAAATATCCACATTCCAATTATCAATCCTATGCTATAACTTTATTATAATCTGTTAGGTCAACATTCTACCTATGGACTTTGGGAGAAAAAAATCACGTTTTCTTTTTCCTGCAACAAAAAAAGGCCTTCCCAAAGCAGACAAACTCTTCTATCTGTCTCGGAAAGACCTGAAATTTAAAATGTTTTACTCTTTAAAAGACTTGTTACATCAATAAAAATATCAAATAAAATCATGGGTTTCGTTTTCCACAAACTCCCCATCTAAGAAAGCAAGATCATCCGTAGCTTCCTGTACTTCTGCTTCCTCGTCAGAATATTCTATCTGCCCACCTTTCTCTTCCTGCCTTTCACACCATACGACCAGACGTTTGGAGGCATCTGTTCCACAGGTGGAAAGCAGAAGCGTCGGAACTTCTTCCTGCGTTCCAAGTAAAAAAGCATCTCCATCTGCCGGTGTATACTCGCATTTTACGATCACAAAGATCCATACCCCTTCATCCGGAAGATACAGATAGAGGATATGGTGTTCTTTTAAAAATTCATCGTCAAGGAAATTTCGAAGTCCGCGGAACATGCTGCCATCTTTCATATTGTGACCATAAATGATGTTCTTGTCATCAGAAAAATCGGCATTGTTATCGGAATCCAGGAAAATGGCCCCTGCCACATGTTCTGTCTTCTTAAAAGTATGTGTCAGGTAATAGGAGTCATCGTTTCCCTGGACTACCGGGTAATCAATGCTGGTATCCGGAATCCGGATCCATGCAACGATATCCGGATTGATCTTTTTTAATGCCTTAAAATCAACCACGGTCTGTTTCCCATCGCTTCCGTCTGTTCCTTCTGTGTGGTCATCCTCATCTGTTTCCTTGACGTATGTACGCAGGTCTTCATATTCCTGCACACCTTCCCGGTACATAAAGTAAATGCCAAAACCGGTACATACGCAAAAGCTGAGTACCATCAGGCAGACTGCCACGATCATGATTTCTTTTATGTGTCTCATACAAACCTCCGATTATTCTTCCTGGAAAAAGGGCTGCCGGTAAATCGAGCAGCCCTGAACCGTATTCCTTAATTTCCTTTTTTCTTCTTATACCAGATCACGCCGCCAATGCCGCAGGCAGAAAGGACTGCCAGAAGGATCGGAAGCCAGATGTTGGTGCTGTCCCCTGTTTTCGGGCTGTTTCCTGTCGGTGTGCTGCCGGAAGGGGATTTGGTGTTTTTGATCTCTTTTACGATCTCGATCACCTTGGTTTTTCCGTCTTTGTATTCAAAGCGGATCTCTTCTTTTTTGCTGCTTAATTCATAACCATTTGGTGCTTTGGTCTCTACCAGGATATATTCCACGGTTTTCTCTACTTTTCCATTTTTATAAGTAGCAATCGGAATCTTGCCGCTTGTCGCTGTTCCGGTCTTATCCGTTACCAGTTTTTCTACGACTTTTCCGCTCTCCTTTTCACGCAGTTCAAATTCTGCTCCTGAAAGGGCTGCCTTACTGGTGGAATCGGTCTTTTTGATGACCAGTTTTCCATACGGATGTGCGTCCTTCATTTTGACTTTCTGGACTTTTCCGGTATCTTTTACCGTAAATTTCACATCTTCCGCAATGAGGTATCCATCCGGGGCCTGCTCTTCACGAAGGGTATATTCGCCTACCGGAAGTTTTTCGACCATATGCGGTTTATCCTTGGACGTCCAGCTTTCAACTTTCTTTCCATCTTTATCCAGGATGATCAGTTTTGCTCCCGGTACCTCACTGGAATCCGTAATGTCTTTCTTGCTGATTTCCACTTTGGTCACATCATCAAGCATCTGGTGTTTCTGTACTTCTTTTGTGTTTTCGACGGTAAATTCAATACTTTCCGCAGTCACATAACCATCTGCCGGCTTTGTTTCTGTCATCTTGTATTTCTTTCCTACGATAAGGCCCTTGATGATATGTGCTTCCTCTTTGGATACCCATTCATCCACCGTATTTCCATCCTCATCTGTTACCTTTAAGGATGCTCCCGGAAGTTCTTTTTTGTCCGTCAGGTCTGCTTTGGAAAGTTCTACCGTAGTCTGTTCATCTTCAAAGGTGAACGCATACTCTGCAACACTGGTTCCACTGCCCTGGTACTCAAAAGTGAATTCCTGCGGTTCCTGGTCTGTCACATAGCCATCCGGGGCGGCAAGTTCCTTAATGTAGTACCTGCTGTCAACCGGGAGATCTGCAACAAACTGGATCTTTCCATCCTCATCTGTGGTCTTCAGTTCGATCAGGGTGTCTTTCGCAAGGAGTACTTTTCCTTTTGAAGATACGATGTCGTCTGCTGCATAGAGGCCAAAGATTGCCCCGGAAAGTACTTTGTCACTGTCCTTTTCTTTTTTCAGGACTTCCACCTGTACCCTCTGGCGCGCATTCTGCCAGTCGGCACTATAAGTAACCAGAGGTGTATCCTGGTCACGGTATGTAAGATCCACATATCTTGGTTCATTATCCAGAACGTAGCCATGTGAGGTCTCTTTTTCCACGATGTAATAACGTCCAAGCGGAAGGTTATCCATCTGGGCGATGCCATTTCCATCTGTTGTAATGGAGCCGACCAGTTCATCTGCCGCATAATAATCTGCACTTACCCCGTCTGCTGCACGGATGGCTTCTGCCGCGTAAACATTGAAGGTTACATCAGTCAGGTTTCCAGTCACATAGTTGAACAGGTGCTCGATCATGCCTTTTGCATTGTCAAGAAGGGATACGCTGTCTAAGAATTCCCCTTTCTTGTTTACCAGAAGTCTTGCTACCGGGACTTCATCTTCCATTTTGACTTTCTGTACTTCTGCAGTATCAGAGATCGTAAACTCTACGTCTGTTGCACGTAAGTAGCCATATGGTGCAAGCGCTTCACGCAGAATGTAAGTTTTTCCAACCTGAAGTCGCTTGATCACATGTGGGGAATCCTTTACGGATGTCCAGGAATCGATCACGTTGCCATCCTTATCCAGTACACTCATGGAAGCCCCGTCAAGTTCTGTTCCGGTCGTGATATCTGCTTTTGTTACTTCTACCGTTGTCGGCTGGTTTTTCTTCACGGATTTTAATTTGATCGTTTTTACGTCCTGGCCCTGGTATGTGGCATCAAATTCCAGGATCTCATCGGAAGATACATAACCCGCCGGCGCCTGCAGTTCTTTCACATAGTATCTGCCAAGCGGAAGATCCAGCGTAAACGCTGCCTTACCTTTTTCGTTGCTTGTGATCTCCTGAAGCAGTGTATCTGCTTTTACGATCACCTTGTCGCCGGAAGAAATTGCTTCTTTATTGTATAATCCAAAGGTTGCACCTTTTAAAGCCTTTCCGGTCTCGGCATCCTGTTTTTCCACACTTAGCTCTACTTTCTGGCGTTCATTGGAAAATTCCAGTTTTTCTTCGATCTCCGGTGTGTTCTGATCCTTATAGATAAAGGATACTTCCTGACTGTCTGGATTTAAGACAAATCCGGCCGGTGCTTTTGTTTCTTTCACACGGTATTTTCCAAGCGGAAGGTCTTTGATAACAGCTTCCCCATTTTTATTAGTGGTCACTGTTTTTACCAGGGTATCCTTTGCATAGATCACGTGACGGTTTCCCTGCTCGTCCACCTGATGATCCGGTGTGAAAATATCTTCTGCTGCGTAGATTTCAAATTCTGCCCCTTCCAGGGAAGTTTCTTCGTATACAAAATCCTTTTTAAAGGATTTTAAGGTTTCACCGGATTTATGGATCACCAGTTTACCCTTGACCGGATGGTTTTCATAGGTCACGGTAATGATGGCATCCCCGCTGACAGAATCCATCTGATAAGCTGTATTCTTGTCAACTTTGATCTCCACATACTGGGTATTCTGGGTGTAGCCATCCGGTGCGCTCACTTCCTCGATCCTGTAATTTCCGCATTTTAAGGATTCCGGAAGGATCAGGTAACCATTTTCGTCCGTAAAATAGGATTTATGGACAACCGTATTTGGATAGGTCGTTACCTGTTCCACATACTTTTTCGCATCCAGGTCGTACACTTTGAATTCTGTATTGGCAAGGAGGACCGGCTGTTTGGTCTCATCATCCTGTTTCACGATCTTAAGCTTTGCTTTGAACTCATCGTCCAAAAGGACTCTCCATACCTGCGGTGTACTGCTGTTCTCAGTTACGGTTACGATAAAATCATCTACCGGCATAAAATTATGCGGTGTTGTAGTCTCACGGACAATGTAGCGTCCATAAGGAATCGGGATGCTGCACGCATAGCCGCGTTCATCGGTAAACATTTCTGTTTTTGCGTCTTCCGTAAGAACGATCGGGGTCGCATTTGTAAAGTCATAGCTTCCATCGTCCTTTACAGTCAGGCTGCTGATCAGATAAGCAGAGAATCCGGCACCTTTTAAAAGATCCGCATCGGTCTTATCATTATCCGCTGCTTTGATCAACTGGAATGGCTGTTTGATCACGTCTTCTTTGGAAACGGTATTTCGTTTTACCGTCTCTACCTGGTCTCCTTCGTAGTTACAGTTTACATCATGCTCCTCTTCGTCCAGAAGATAACCTACTGGAGGCGTGATCTCCTTCAAATAATACTTTCCAAGATACAGGTTGCTTACGCTTGCTTTTCCCTCTTTATCGGTCGTCAGGGTAGCTACCTGCTCGTCCTTTTTATAAAGGACTCCGCTCCTGCCATCCGGATGGTTAATGTCTTCCCTTGCATAGAGCCCGTAAATGGCTCCTTCAAATACGGCATCTCCCTGTGCGCTGTTTCCTGTCTTGCTGTCTTCTTTTACCAGGTCGATCGTTGCATTTACCCGCTTGTTTGTAAAGGTATGGCTGAAGCTTACCTTTTCTTCCTTATCATTGGTAAACTTAAAAGTGAAGGTGTAAGTATCCTCACTGTTTCTAAGGTAAAGTTCCGGTGCCTGGATCTCCCGGATGCTGTAGCTGTAATTGATCGGAAGTTCCGCTTTATAAGAAGTTTTTCCATCGGCTCCGGTTGTTGCTTTTTCGATCAGGGTTCCTTTTGAAACAACGGTCTTACCGTCAACTTTGATATCTTCTGCTGCATACAGCCCGTAGATACCTCCGGAGAGCGGATTTTTGGTCTCTTCGTCCTGTTTTTCCACACGGACCGCTGCCTTCTGGCGTTCATTTAAAAAGGTGGCACTGCCAGTCTGCACTTCTACGGTCTGGCCTGCATACACAAGCTCAACCGTCTTGGACTCTCCTTTGCATACATAATTATCCGGAGCCTTCGTCTCGGTTACTGTGTAGGTGCCAAGATAGAGATCTTTTAACGTAACGCTTCCGTCATCTCCGGTAACCAGATTATCCTTGACAAGCGCACCTTTTTTATAGATGAGGGTGCCATCTGCCGCCTTGATATCTGCACCTGCATAAACACTGTAAACGGCTCCTTTCAATTTCCGTTTTTCGTAGGCAAAGGTCACACCATCTTCCGTGACGGTCGCTCCGGTAAGCACTTCTCCTTCTTTATAAATGGTGAGTGCACCCTTTTGCTCTTTATCCGTTAAGTTCTTGGAAGCGGTCTGCCCTACGATCAGTTTTACCCCATAGGCTTTCGTATCCAGCACATATCCGGACGGGCCTGAAATCTCACGAAGGTAAACGGTATCCTGTGTTTTGGTGATCTTTACTTCGGATTCCCCTTTTGCATTTGTTGCCGGCATTTTTTTGATAAGTTTCGTGCAGGCTTCATCTGCATAGATGCCGTAAACGGCACCTGCAAGGAGCGCGTTGCTTCCCTTATCTTTTTTGATGATCTTGACCGTTGCTTCATCCGGCCAGTCTACCTCCAGGTTCAGCTCCAGTGTATCGGTATAATATCCAAATCCGATATCCTGGCTGTTCGCCAGCTTTAAGAGCATGGCATGGAAATTAAGCGGATAGTTGGATGTGATCGCATATTTTCCTTTCAGGCTTCCAATATTCTGGGTGGTTGCTTCCAGATGGAATTTTTCACCGCCCTTTACGCTCACATTTCCGGTCCCGGTTTTTCCTGTCGTCTCATTTACAAGGGAGACCCCGTTTTCCAGATGGATCGTGATCACAAAAGCTGCGTTTGCCTTCCATGTGAAGGTCGGGCTCTGGTTTCCATTTGCAGAAGCACTGAGCCCCGGTGTCAGCTCCATGGTCGTTGGATCCGGCATCTTTGCAAGGGCTGCCTTGATCTCTTTTAACATGTTTTTGGCAGTTGTCGAAAGGGAGCCGCCAAATCCGGATTCCCCGTCATATAAATAATCGACCAGATAATGCTGCATTGCACGGGTCTCGGAGGAACAGCCGTATTTTTCCATGATGGATTTGATATTATAGCCGTTGAATGTGCCGCCCCATCCGGGACCGCCATATCCGTAAAACATGGCCTTCCTTAAATAACGGTCATCGCCGCCTTCATCCAGTTCGACCATATTTTTATAAGTCGTTCCACTTGGCGGGGACTGTTTACTGTGCTGCATGCAGTATGCATAGACGGTATAAGTCTTTCCGCCTGCTTTGTAACGGATATACTTATAGGAATCATTTCCGCCCTGTCCCATAACAGAATCAAAAGGATGCAGTTTTCCATCTGAATAATAGTAATAGGTATTAGCTTCAATGTCTGTTGAATCATCCCACAAGTCTCCATCGGAAGCTGCCACGGTACTAATACCGCCCTCAGCCTGGTCATATAGCACACTTAATGCAACATCATCCTCCGGCATCTCAAAGCTGAAGGAATTTGTTCCCTCATCGTAGCTTACTTCTGCATACAGAAGATCTTCGGTATTCTCTGTCTGGTTTGCTTCGACAAGACTTGTTCCCACTGCGATCAGGCTTCCCTGCGGGATATCACCGGAAAAGTTGACCGTCTCCCCCGTCTGGTAACGTCCGTCCTCGTGGTCCAGTTCAATATTGAATTCATTTCCCTGTACGATGTCAACCTGATGGCTTCCATCCTCTGTTTCCTCATCGGAAAATCTTTCTGCTTCCTCTTCTTCTGGCTCCTCCGTTTCTTCCGGCTCTTCCAGAGTTTCCGGGGCATCTTCCGGGCTTATGGTCGGGAGGACGGGGTCTGCCTCCGGTTCGTCATCGCCGGTTTCCTGTTCCTGGCCGCCATTGGATCCGTCTGTTTCTGCTTCCCTTGGTGTCACCGTAATGTTTCTGGCAACCAGATAGGCTTCCCCGGATGCGGGCGTAACAAGATATACGCATTTATAGGTCCCCGCATGGTTATAATCAAATACAGTCCCGTCTTCCATTGCTGCTTTTTTCAGTTCCACATGGTCTCCGTCAGAGAGTTTCAGTCCTGTAAAATCATTCTGGATATCAAAGGCTTCCCCTTCGGTAACCATAAGCGCAAGTTCCGGATCAGCAACGGTTTCCTCGATCAGTTCCTCCTCGCTTTTCTCCGTCTGCGTTTCTGTCTGTACCTCGATCTGCGTCTCGCTCTGTGCGGAAACGCCTCCCACCTCAGCGGCGGATACTGCAGAAGCTCCCGTCTGCAAGAGCGTAGTGCAGCACAGAGCAAAAGCCATCGCACCCGCCATCCATCTTTTCTTCCAGTTTTTTTCCAAGTGCACGTTCTCCTTTCATGATCGCTTTTTTCCCTGCAGTTTTCTTTTGGTCCGTCTCTTATCTGCATCGCTTTCTCCTTTCTTCCGGCTTTTTCAGCCAGATAAAAAGGAAACTGAAAAAAATTCCAGTTTCCCTTTTATCTGACCAAACATTTTATGCCGTCTTCCTGTGTTCTTTTTCCTCTTTTTGAAGGATCCAGTCATCCACGCCTTTGTAGTGTTCCATCCAGGTACCGGATGCATCGGTATCCCAGGTGACTCTTTTGCAGGACACATTCAGTTCCTCACAGATCTCATATAGTTTTATACAGCCTTTTCGGATCATGTCCCTCTTTCTGCGCTTTTTGGGGCATTCTCCATGATACAGATAAATTCCATGTTCACATTGCCGGCACGCACTTTTTTCATCGTGCTTACAGGACAATTCCATCATTTTATCCATGTCGTAACATTCATAAACTCTTTTTAACCCCTGCTCTTTCAGTTTTCGCAAGACAGTTTCCAGTCCTTTATGATTGGAAACTCCAGGGACTCCGATATAAGGATTTCCTGTACACATCCATGCGATCTCTGCCTTTAAGATCCCTTCCGTTACGTAAACCGTGCCATCCTTTATTTTCCCAAACATTCCTGCCGGGCTGCCGCTTGATGTGCCTTTTTCTAAGCCGCTGCTGGTAAACCAGAGGTACTTCCGTTCTTTTAAAGGAACATCCAGCCGGATCTGGAATCCTATGATCCGTTCCTTCCCATCCCGGACCGGACAAAGATACCCGTTATTCTTCCTATAAAAAGCAGCTTCCCAGTCACCATCCCGGTTGATGAAAAATCCAGGAACCCCATCCAGGCGAAATCCCTTTTTTAAGAGCTTTCTGGCAATGGCCACGGAATTCTCCTCATCCGTACTTAAAAAACCTCGTTCTTCCATCTGTCTGACCTCATTTAACGTCAGCCCACGCAGGAGAAGGTTCCTCCGGTGTGTTTCCTTAAGCTTAAGAAAAGTGAGCATTTCCTTATATACATGGTCCCGGTAATCCCATTCCTCTTCCGTAAGGGAAATGCGTTTCTTTTTAGAAACGATAGAAACGAACCCATTTCGTGTCGTGGACTGCTGTCTTTTATCCGTTCCAGAAAAAGAAAGTGCCTGCCTTATCTCACGGTAGGCTTCTTTATACCGGTTTCTCCCGTAAATGCCGGATAGTTCCGCATACAGTGTCAGCATGTTTCCGGCTGCCCCGCAATGATAGCAATGGTAAACATTTTTCAGTTCTCCATTTTTGCGGATGCAAAAACTGCATTTTCCTCTTAAATCCCCGCAAAAAGGACATTCCACCGGAAATTCGTCCTGGTAAGAATCACTCAGGCTTCGGATTGACAAAAGATCTGCTACTTCTGCGATCGTAAACGATTCTCTGGCATACATGCCTTCCTCCTTTTCATAAAAGATGGCCCCGTTCCCGGAGCCACCTCAAACTATTTCTCTGTTTTCAGGCTGCTTTTTGTATTTCCTTTTCATGATCCAAAAGAATCTTCGCAGCTTTCTGTATTTCCTGATTCTGGCCTTTGTAACGCTGTACCAGCCATTTGATCGTCTGGTAACCTCTGGCATCCTGCATCATTTCCCCAAGAGGGGTCCCAGCATAGACACCAAAATTGCAGATAACCTTTTCTGCCCATTTCACTTCATCCTCTGCATCCTCTTCGTGAGCCATATCCTCCAACACTTCCTCTGCAGTCTCTTCTGGTGTTTCTTCCTCTTCTTCTGCATCAAAAGAAATCTCATCATCTTCATCAAATGGAACTTCATCCGTTTCTTTTACTGCACGGAAACCGTCTGCATCCGTCTCGGCAGTAATTTCCTCATCTACGGAGATTTCCTCGGTCTGAACCGGATCTTCCGCTTTGGTTTCTTCATCGGAAAATTCTTCCAGTCCGCTTTCACTTTCTTCCATTCCAAAAGTCATCTGTCCAGGAAGGTTTTCTTCTGTATCCGTCACTGCATATTCCACTTTTTCAGGATCTTCTGATATGGCATTTCCATCACGCAGTTTTTTACGGTCCGTTTTCTTTTCCCTGACCGGTTCCGTTTGCTCCTGCTTTGCTGCGGTTTCTTTTCTTTCTGTCTTTTCCTGTTTCTTTTTCGGCTTTTCCGGTTTTACGGAAGCTTCCTGCTTCGGCATTTCTTCTTTTTCCGTCCCACGCATGTCCGGATCGTCTATTCCGGATGCCTGCATGATGTTGAATTTATTTAAGAAATAATACTTCAGGCCATACGTCCATGCCGCACCTTTTGCTTTATCCGGTGCTTCATTGGTTCCAATGACATGCAAAAAGCTCCGTACCTTGTCTCCCGGACGGTCTGCATTGGTCCAGCACAGCTCCAGATCAGCCTCATATCTCCAGAGTGCTCCCATTTCCTTTAAAAACACGGAATTGCCCTGTTCGTCCATCTGTGTCGGCCTTTCACTTAAGATGTCAAAATCGACCCCGTATTTATTAAGAGCCGGTGTCAGGCATTCATAAATATCATCCAGTTTTACAAAATCATAAGTAACGTCCTCACTGTACCGTTTGCGGATCAGCTTCGGCACCTTTTTTCTAATCCTGATCATCTTCTGGTTCAGATTCATGTAATTGTATTTACCCATATTATTCGTTTCCTCCTGAATTTTTCATTTTTTATACTAAGCAGAACGCGGAAGGCTTGCCTCCGGCCCTGTCCCAGTCTTTTTTAACATTTCTTCCATTTCCTCCCGGATACATCCGATACAGATCTTCTTTTTTGAAATCTCCGGAAGTTTTTCAAGCAGCCACTTCTGGGCGAAAAGCTCTGCTGCCCGCTGTGGGTTGCTTAAATATTCCAGAAACATCCAGTCAGAAAATTCCCACTTCATATCCGCAAAATGAAACTGCGGCTGATAGATCAGATCCTCCGGCCGCTTTCCTTTTTTAATAAAACGGTCTGCATTTAGCTGGATATAAACCCTGCTGATTTCCGGGATCATCTGTGCAGCTGCATACCCGCCTTTTAACAAAAGTTCATCCCATTGTTCACGGATAAGTTTCTTTCCAATGCGGCTTATCTGTGTTTCCAGTTTCGGGATCAGATCCTCACGCACAGGAAAACCAAAATCATCCGGTATCCCGATCGGCTTCAGAAAAAGATCTTCTGCTTCATAAAGGGAATACTCCGGCATGTGGATCACGGCACACCAGTTCCGGTCTGTTTTTCTGTTTTCCTTTAAACAGTCAAAGAAAAAGAAACAGTTTCCATATCTTGCCTTTATAAACAGCTGTCCGGAAAATTCTTTTACTTCACAATCCGGCGATTTCAGCCATGCGATCAGTTTTTCTGCCTCCCTGCTCTCTTTTAACCAGTCCGGAAGTTTTCTATCCATCACATACCTCCGTAATTTAGATATATGGCAGGGAATACCTGGAATACACCATCTTTGCCTGTTTTAAAAATGCAGAGCCTTTTTCTGCTTTTGCAAACCATTCCACAAAAAACCGTGTCAGGTTCTGCTGCAGTGTCCGGTGGGTATCAAGGGCATAATCCACAAATTCCCCATATCCGTCCATACTTCCTGCAAGCAGGTAGCAGGTAAACATTTTTGCCATCTGCTCTTCATCTGAAGGATTGATCTCCATTTCCTCTGCACCTTCATACACCAGGCGCACCCTTTCTGGCTGTTCCTTTACATGCAGACACAGATCATCGGCCATCAGTTTCGATGCTTCGTTTCGAAGGTCGTAATATCTGACCTCTGAAAGACCTTTTAGCCAGGCAAACCCAAGATAAGTGTAATTGTCTTTTATTTCCTGCTGCTCTTTTGCCATGGACTCCATAAATTTTTTGTGTCCGGTGGGATGGCAGTTCAAGTATTCATCTACCAGCAGCCTTGCCACATCTTTTCCATTCGTAACCTTCATGTTTTCCTCCCATCAAAAAAAGACAGTCCATGCTGTCTCCATTCTTTTAAATCCTGTTAGTATTTTACAGTGCCAGGAATATCATATTCATGCCAGCGTTTTGACACACAGCCGGCAATTTTTTCTTCCAGAGCTAAAAGTCCTCTCTCATTCGTCTTTTCCTGCCTTGCAATGGTAATGGATTCACAGATCCCGCAGTAGATCTCGTATGCGCTGCATGGCTCATTCCCAGTAGTAGCCTTAAACTGCTCCACGGTTTCTGCAAGCAGTTTTTTTCCAAATCCCGCCTGCTTCATGATCCCTGCCATGGCATTTGCCGGATGCTCGATCCAGATATCACACAGCCGCATGACCCCTTTTAAGACTTCCCGGTAGTAATCAAAGATCGACTCTATGTTTTCCGTGAAATCTTCCATTCCTTTACAGTTTTTGTGCGTAACCTTCAGGGCATTGCCAAGGATCACATTTCTTGTCGGCTCCTGCAGGGAATAAAAAATATTCGCTCCGGACACACCAACGTCTGACGTAGTGATCCGTACAACTGCTTTTATGTCCTTATCGGTCTTTCTTCCATAATTCTGCATCAGTTCCTTATAAACATCTGTAAGTTTCGTATCTTCCAGCTGCCAGGACGCCGTAACAGAATAATGATCTGCATAGCCGTTTAAAAACGTTGCCTTCTCATAGTCCCCATGGATATATGCCGAGGTAACCATGTACATATCCGGCATGGATATGATGGCATAATCTTTTTCATCACCAGACAGGACTGCCCTTATTTTTCCTTCACAGAAACGGATCAGTGCTCTTCCTCTTGCAACCTTCAGGCATTTATTCAAGATCTCTGCCAGTGTTTTCTTATCGACATCTGCCAGGGCTTTGCCATCAATCCTGGCCCGTCCTTTCAACGATTTGATTGCTGAATTTCCTATATAACAGATCCTCTCGGGCAGGATAAGAACCAGCCTGGAATGAGATAAAGTATCTTTTTCCAGTGCTTCCAGGGAAATGCCCGGAACCTCTGTACAGGTTTCCTCTCCTGCAGCTGCCACCTTTAATTTCTTACTGGTGATCCGGATCCATTCTGCCCGGCTGTCTATCTCTTCCAGATACTCGCACAGTTCCTTTTCTGTCCGGAACTCTTTATAAAAGTCATCTTTATAATACATAATGTCCGCCTTTCCACGCTAGCTGAAAATCCGGACTTCAACAGCCTGTATCTTTCCATCTTCGATGCAAAATACATAGCCGTCTTCTGCCATCTCCATAAGCATTCCAATTTCCAGTGCATTTGCGTTTTCCCATTTAATTGTCTCCATAATCGCCCCTCCTGATTTTACAATGTGTTTTCTTTTTTTGATGTTCTTAAGGTATTTCTTTTTGCAGTTTCCTTAACTGACAGTTTCATTCGTGCTCCTCCTTTCTGATTTTTATGCAATAAAAAAAGACACAAAAAGAATCTTCTTTCCTTCTTGCATCTTCCTTATATTTTGCATATCCATTTTTTCTCATTAAGGGCAAGACCGCCCCAAAGTGTTTCTTCCGGAATGTCCGGAACTAAAGAATAACCACAGTCTTTTATAGACTGTTAAATTATTTTTCATTTAAAGACTACCACAACATTTTGTGGTTGTCAATTAATTTTAACTATATATTGCGTTATTGTGTGAGTTATCTTTATTATTCTGCTACATGTTGTGACAGGCGGCATGATACCGCCTGCCCTTTTCATCCGTCTGCATAAATGCATGTATCTGAGGGGAATAGGTAATCTGTACATGCACTATGAAAACGTCTTACTCAGCGTTTGGATCCGCCGGGGAAATATTTTTGGCAAGGCTTCGCCCGTTGGCATCCGTCCCTGCTTCAAAAAGGACCGGCTGGCCACCGCTTAATTTCCGGTATCCATCCATCTGGATCTCCGAAAAGTGGGCGAAATAATCAATCCCGTCTTCACCGGTGATAAAGCCGTATCCTTTCTGTGCGCTGAACCATTTCACGGTTCCCTGTAGTGTTTCTGACATATCCTTCTCTCCTTTGCTGTATTTCCCGCAATAGTCTTTTGCGGAAACAGGGCAGCATGGAATCGAACCATGCCTGGTGCTCCCCTCCCTGCTATAAAATGGATCTCTTCCTCTTATATTTCTTCGTTTCCCAAAAAAGTCCCGTTATTGAGTGCTGCATCCACCCGGCGGATTCCTACCAGCTTCTTTTCATTTATGCCAAAATAAAACCGGTAACGTTTTCCCTCCAAAACTTTTACGTTTTTATCCAGCAAAAGTTCACTCTGCCGTCCGGCCGGATCACTTACCCGGATCTTCCGTAATCTTGCAAAGGGATTTTTCCCGTCTATCCCGGTTACCAGCCCTTCCACGATTTCATAGGTCTTTTTATCCGCGGTGCGGAAAATAAGATATGTTCTTATAAACCCGATAATCCCAAGCAGGAAAGACCAGAAAATAAAAGTTTTGTCTTTCATCCATGTTCCCATAAATGATCCGAAAAGCAGGATAAAAAGAGACAGGATGCCATATCGCTGGATCCTGTCCTTAAAAAAATCCGGTATATTCTGATAACGTGTTCCAAAATCTTCCAAGCATCTATACAGCCTGTGCCAATACGGATGTTCCGTTTGCTTCAAGGCAGTCCTCCCTTCTTATGTTGTCGATCACAAGCTGTTTCTTATAGTAAAGCTGCGCTACACGGCTTATAAATTCCCGTTGTATCTGTTCCTGGAGGGAATCTGCTAAATTGGGTTCCCTGCTTTTTGCCTCTTCTTTTAAACATTTCAGGTGGCAGGAAACATCCCCTTCTCTTTGAAGATAGGAAAGTAGCTGGTATTCCTCTTCTGTAAGCAGCGGCTTTTTAAAAGCTCTCAGTGAAAACTTCAGTCCTTTTCCCATGGAAAGGGCTTCCATAAAATGCTTCATGCGTTCTGTCCGTGAAAAGGCCATGGGAGCCATGACTGACCGGCTGATAATGCTGTATACAGCTTCCTCTCTGGTACATCCTTCTGTCAGCACAACCAGGCCCCGCTTTACCAGACGGTTCAGGCAAAACTGAAAATCCTCTTTGTCCGCCCATTCCTGTGCCTGTTTTTCTCCAAGGCTAAATACAAGAAGACGATGCATCTGGGAGTGGACCTTATCCTCTTCACAGAAAGACCAGGTGAGCGCAGCCCACAAAATAGTTTCCATTTCTGTAAGTACTTTTTCTTCCCCATCTACCCAGACACAAAACCTTCCATCTGCATCATCTTTTTTCATTCCGATTGCTGTATACCATCTCATGACATTTCCTCCTTGTCATTTTCACTCTTTCTAATCTCTGCTTCTGATCTGTTTTCTTTCATATAACTTGTTACCCATACATCATTTCCAGGAGTTTTGGAAGTACATACCCCAAAAGCATGCCTGCTGCCGTACAGATTCCGATATTCGGCCGCCGCAGTTTCCATACTTCCTGTGTTTTGGTCCCGATAATCCTTGTTCTTCCCGGTACGATCCACCTGAGTTTCCGATAAAACTCCATGAATCCCTGATTGTCAAAGCCAAAGGATCGTACACAGAAAACATCCCGTTCCTGTTCTTCTTCATCCAAAAGGAAAAAGCTTTTCTGTTCTTTCCCTTCTTTTCGGATCACGATATAAAATTCCGGAATTCCCCGCCTGGTTCCTTCTACGATCTTATTCATCTCATCGTAAAAGATCCTGCAGGACTCATATTTTCCGTTCTTTTCCGGCTGGCAGACTGCCAGGCTGTCCTCTTCAAGTGCCATATAACAGTTTTCTGCCTCCATGATCCTCCGGCTGATTTTTATGGCCTGACGAAGAAGCAGGATTATCGCAAGCGCCAGTGCAGTACACAAATATACAAGATCCCAGCATCTTTTCTGGTATATGAAAAAGTATGCGCTGATTCCCTCTGCCACACTGCATATTGCTGTCATAATAAAATACTGTTCTTTAAGGTCCATCAGATGATATACATCATCTTCTGTCGCCTGTAGTCTCAAGGGCATCCATCCTTTCCGTCATGCCACGCTTATTTTATCCGGGGATTTCTTTTTTTCCTCTCGGCTTTTTATATAGTCTGTACATTCCCGGATGGTCTGTTCACACAGGTAATAAGAAAATTTCCCGATATGTGTGTCCTTTTCCCGGAGATTCAAACGGTTCTGAAGCCAGATATATGTGCTGTGTTTGGTCATATAACCATTTTTCCAGATTGCATCCAAAGCTCTGTGTGCTTCGATCCGCTTATTACGCAGATTGCTGTCAGCCATGGTTCCCATGGGACGCATACTTTTTTTGTGTGCCCCAATGTATGAATCACAGGAAGGATAGCCGCTGCATACATACAGGTATTTCTCCGGATCCAGGTTGTTATCCCCATAGACATAGGCTGCCGGCCTAAGTACCCCGGGTCTTTTGCAATATGGACAGTACAAGGTTTCCCGCATCTGTTTTTTCTTCTTTTTTGCCATCTGACGTCACTCCTTTCCATCTTTATCTCCGATGTTAAAGAAATCCCTTTTTCTGTGTCAACAGAATTCTTTGAAAATCATAAAAAAACATTTTCAGGAAGCTCTTTTGATAAGCCTTGTGATAATGCCTTCTGCCACTTCATAGTTGTCGTTGATGCGGGTCACCACAAATCCGATCTTATCTTTCTTTCCCGGAAGTGCGGACATATTGCAGGAATGTGCCACGGCATTGACTCCGATATCAAGGCGGATAAAATAGGTTCCCTTATAGACTTCCGTAATGATCCCTGTATATTTTCCCTGTTTATGGCATTTCCGGAGGTTATCTTTATTGATATTGGCTGTCGGACTCTTTGCATCCACTTCTATAATGATCTGGTCAACAGAGCTTGCTTCCACCTTATTGACCATGACCAGCACCAGATCACCTACCTGGAATTTTTCTCCGGCATCTACCATCCACTCCCAGGCCATGTCCCTGGCCCGGACAGATACTTCTACACCAAAGACTTCCAGGCGGACTGCTTTGGGAGCTACCGCGATCACCCTTGCTTCTACGATCCTGCCTTCATAGAGCATTGGTTTTTCTGTATCTTCCCCAAGGTAAAAAGTCTGTCTCTTTTTAAGCATTGCATCTTTTCTGGATGCTACAACGCTCCGGCTCTTGTTATCCAGATCTTTGATGATGAAATCAATATCACAGCCGAGCATGTTGTTAGCAATACGGACCTGACGGTTTAAGGTATCCGCGTTTTCACGCCCGTCTCCCTGAAGGTTGATCATCATTTCATTCATTGGGATAATGATCCGGAAACCATTAAAGTATGTAACAGCAACCATCCATCCACTCTCCAGTTTTTCAATGCCCCCAAGCTGGCCCGTCAGGATCTTTCTGGTACGATGTGCATTCAAAAGCTGATGCCATCTGGCTTCTTCCTGTTCCTCCATGCTTTCAACCTGCGCGTCTACATCGATTGTCAAAACACCATCGTAGACCGCACGCGGAACATCTTTTTCCCCGTTTCCCGCCAAAACTGTTTTTTTGGTATCCTCCATATACTTCCTCCTGTTCTTATTTATTTTTGTCTTCTCTGCTCCATCCAGAAAACTCCTTTTCCTCCGGTACTCAGGAAAGACAAAAGAAGACACAAAAAAAGCAGCCCGTTTAAAGCTGCTTTCTTCATGCCTTCTTTTTACAGATACCATTCTATAATACATGGAATTCTATGTCAATATTACCTCGATTGCAATAGTGTCGCATATTAGTTCCTTTTATGAAGCCTGTACGACAGAAGGATTTGGTAACACTAAGAACTGCCAGATTCCTGTGTCCTTATAGAAAATTCCATCTCATGGAACAGATGTTAATTCCATTATGCGGGATATGATGTCTATCATTTTGGAAGGTGCCCTTGATCAGGAACTGGATGAAGAACTGGGATATTCCAAGTATGATTATCGAAATAAAGAAACCGATAATTCCAGGAATGGACATTCCCAGAAAACGTTACATACCAGTTACGGAGATATGGAGATTGATATTCCAAGGGATCGAAAAGGTGACTTCGAACCACAGGTTGTAAAGAAGTATCAGAATTCGATTACGCAGGACATGGAAGAAAAGATCATTTCCATGTACGCAAAAGGAATGACTACTGCCGATATAGAAAGCCACATGCGTGAATTATACGATCTTGAGATCTCCGACAGTACTGTCAGCCGGATTACTGATAAGATCCTGCCAATAGTAAAAGAATGGCAGGAAAGGCCATTAGAAAGTGTGTATGCTGTTGTATTTATGGATGCGATCCATTTCCATGCCCGTAATGAGGGGCGGATTGTAAAACGTGCTGTTTACATTGCGATTGGGATCGATATGGAAGGACGTAAGGATGTCCTCGGAATGTATGTTGGTCAAAATGAAAGTGCCAAGTTCTGGCTCTCCATCCTGAATGGCCTGAAAAACCGGGGTGTAGAAGATATATTGATTGCGTGTGTGGATGGACTGACCGGTTTTCCACAGGCAATTGAAGCAGTATTTCCCCAGACCGAGATCCAGCAGTGCATAATCCATCAGATCAGGAACACCACGAAATTTGTTTCTTACAAAGAGATCAAACCACTTATGGCAGATCTGAAGCGTGTATATGCAGCTCCTACAGAAGAAGTTGCATTGGCAGAACTGGACAGCTTTGACGAAAAATGGAGCGGGAAATACCCTAAGATTGCAAAGTCATGGAAAGATAACTGGGCAAATCTTTCAACGTATTTTAAGTATCCGGAAGCTGTCAGACGTCTGATCTATACCACGAACACGATTGAAGGATTTAACCGTCAGCTCCGGAAAGTCACCAAATCCAAGACGGTATTTCCATCCGATGACAGTCTCTTGAAAATGCTGTATCTGGCCATGATAGATATCACCAAGAAATGGACAGGACACCGTCAGGATTGGGGACAGATCCATTCTCAGCTGGAAATTTTCTTCGAAGAAAGATTGGAAAGGTTATAAGCAGAATGCATGCTAGGCAGGGCTGGCACAGCCAGTCCTGCTTGACATGCCTTAAAACTGCATTATAATACAAACAAGGACAGAACCCTGAAAAACAGGTTCTGTCCTCGATAACTAATGACATATCTTATATCAGTTTTTTCTGTTTACACAAAACTTGAAACGCTCTCGCTGACGGAAGCCGGATATGAGGTGTGATATTGTCAATATTCCTTTACACTTTTTCTTCACGAAACTTTTAAGCCACCTGTCCCAATGACTCATAGTATTTTTTCCTCTTGGTCATTGGAGGCAGACCACCATTGGCCGAACAAATCCTCCGATTCCAATAGATGATGAAATATCTCCATATCAGCGTTTTCAGTTCCTCTATTGTCATTTGCTTCGTGTCATATCTACCATACAGAAGTTCTTCTTTCATTCTTGCCCACATAGCCTCACAGCGTGCATTATCATGGCACCATCACTGTTCATACTCTGTATGATTCCATGACGGCTTAACTCTGCCCGATAGGATGCGCTTGTGTACTGGCTTCCCCGGTCACTGTGTAGGATCATCCCACAGACCGATGGATTGGATTTTACCATATTCTCTATTGTAGATGTGCACAGCTCTGTTTTCATGTTGTCTGACATGGACAGGCCAAGCACATCAAGGTCGTAACAATCGAAGATCGCGGAAACATAGAGTTTCCCATTCTTTGCTGGAATCTCGGTGATATCTGTCACACATTTTTTTAGTGGGCTCCCCGCCCTGAAATCCCGGTTCAAAAGATTCTCCGACTTTCTTGCGTTGCGATCGGCCTTTGTAATGCCATGGGGTTTACGGTTTGGTCTATGGCTAAGCCCGATTCTTTCCATGATTCGGTAGACAGTTCTTTCGCTTGGGACATCTTCATTCGGGTATTTCAGCTTTAACGCCTGGTTCATCCGACAGCGTTCATAAGTATCATTACATTCATCCTCCTCCACGATGACACGCATTTTTTCCGCAATGTTCTCATATTTCCATGGGTCATCCCGATGCTTCAGATACCAGTAAAATCCCTGTCTTGTCACATCAAGCACATCACAATAAAACGCGATTTTTCCCTTAATCATGCCGCCATCCGTCTTTCTATCAATAAACTGCATTCTCAGGTTTTTGCTGACTTCCGACGGCTTGCTGCGAAAAAAGCGCTTGCCTCCGCTAAAAACTCATTTTCCTCTATTAATCGGGCAATTTCCTTTGCCTGTTCTCGGGTCTGTTGTCTGAGTTTCTGCACCTCCTCCGTAAGACTCATAGCTGTATCTGGGGTCTGTGTGCCTGGTTCTAAGTCCAGCCGGGCATCTTTTGCTCGTTTATTCCATCCATACAGCGTATCTACGTTGACACCCAGTTCTATTGCCGCTTTGCTGAATCCGATCTCTCTTCCTAGCTTCACCGCCTGAATTTTGAATTCTTCATCATAAACCTTTTTCTGTGCCATTTTACAACCTCCATTTTCACTTCTTTTTTATAAATCTGTGAAGTAGAAGTGTCAAGTATTATGATACAACATCAGAATATCAAAAGTTTATTTCCTGTTCAAGCATTTTTCTCACATGCACCAGCGAATCCTGCACACTATACACCAATTCCCGTATCTCCTCTGTTGGCTGTAAAAGATCAGGTACCATAATTGCTTTGGCACCTGCGGCATGTGCTGCACGTATACCATTATAGGAATCCTCAATAATAAAAGAATCTTCAGGCAATACATTCAACTGTCTGCAGGCTTCCA
>ENA-OPSJ01001115-OPSJ01001115.1-human-gut-metagenome-genome-assembly--contig:-NODE-1115-length-21456-cov-3.325218_pt1 | contig 21456 bp, 12 predicted proteins | sample MGYA00241801_ERZ501893 | MGnify/ENA primary metagenome ERZ501893 (study PRJEB25962, sample SAMEA2042219) | human gut metagenome | biome: human gut; feature: human-associated habitat; material: faeces...
ACCATCCTGTTTAAAGATCCTGCAAAGCCCTGCCACCACAAGACTTTTTCCGGCGCTTGACATTGTTCCCTGCACCATGATAACTTTTGGCATATTATGTTAACTCCATCTTCTCTGTCTCAGCATCCCTGTTTTCCACTTCCTGTAAATACAGCTTCAGCCTTCTATCAATACTTCTTCCACCTGTCTGAGCTTCCCGCACTGCTCCGCATACGTTTTCAAACTCTTACAAGCTTCATTCAAAGGTCCGAATGTATCCAGCAGGCAAATACAGCCTGCACACGCATCAATCCATTTTTTCGCCTCTGTAAGCTGCTGCTCACCGATCGGATAAAAGGCTATTTGTGTTATGACTTTGACAGCAAGTGCTTCTGCGATTCTGTATTCCACATCATTTTCCGATAAAATACCTGCGGCAAACGAAATGCCTTCCCGCTGCAATCTTCTGTAAACGGAAATACCCGCACCGCCGCCACTGATCACAAATACCTCCGGGGCACTACCGCCTTTTGGATCTTTTCCCGGATCTGTCAGTTTTCTGTCTTCTGCATCCAGCATACAGGGAACGCCCAGCAGCGGATCAAATGCCGCATCTGCCACGCCATACAGCTTCTGTACTCTGTTACCGCTGAAAATCTTCTCCGGTGTATCGATCACAATACCGCCATCCTCCACACACGCGATCAGATCCGAAACCTGCTGTGCCAGATCCAGCTCATGCAGTGACATGATGACTGCCACGTTTTTCTCCCTTGCCAGCCGCCGTATCCCCGACAAAATATCGAGCTTATAGCGGATATCCAGATAAGAAGTCGGCTCATCCAGCACCAGAATCTCCGTTTCCTGACAGATTGCCCGCGCTAACATAATACGCTGTCGTTGTCCATCGCTGACTTTATTAAAATCCTGCACCGCCACATCCTCAGCATGCACAAATGCAATGGCTTCCTCTACCTTCTGCCAGTCTGCCTCCGTTAAAATACCAAGCCTTCCGGTATAAGGATAGCGGCCTGTTGCAACAATATCACGACAGGTCATCAGTTCCGGTCTGATATGCTCCGTCATGACCATTGCCAGTTTCTTGGCAATCTCCGCCTCTTTCATCGTTTCCATTGCCTGTCCGCCCAGAAAAATACTGCCGTCCATTATTTTCAGTTGTCTGGTGACACTCTTTAAAATGGTAGATTTACCGCATCCGTTCGGTCCGATCAAGGTCAGCACCCTGCCCGGTCTGACACAAAGGCTGATCTCTTTTACAAGAGGACTTCCGTAGCCGACAGTCAGGTTGTCTGTCTGTAACCCACTCATAAGCTTCCCCTCCTCTTTTTCAGCATCATCACAAGGACAACCGGTACAAGCAATACTGCCGTTACAGAGCTGATACTGATCTCGGTCGGTGCAAATACTGTTCTGGCAATCCCATCACAGAACAATGTAATGACTGCGCCTCCCAGAAAACAGCCCGGTATCAGGAGAAGCGGCTTCGCCGTTTTAGTCAGTGTTTTGACCAGATGCGGAACAGCGATCCCGACAAAGGAGATCGGACCTGCAAATGCTGTCACACAGGCTGACAAAATGCTTGATAACAGGATCAAAAGAACACGCAAAAGTCCGATCCTAACGCCCATATTCCGGGCATACGCCTCTCCCATCTGATAAGCACTGATCGGCTTTGCCAGAAGAAAGGACACACATACACCAAGCAGCACCAGCACCGCCATCAGCCGGACAGACTGCCATGTCATACCGGAAAAGCTGCCCAGTGACCAGTTATGCAGGTTGACAATATTGGAATCATCCGCAAACGTTACACAAAAATCAGTGATCGCCGAACAGATGTAACCGATCATTATACCGCAGACAACCAGCATGGACATATCATGCACACGTACGGAAACAAGCAATACAAAGCCCATCGCCAGCAAAGAACCAAGAAAAGCAGCTGCTACCATGCCCCAGGAAGAAAGTGTGATCCCTTTTCCGAGGAAAGCGATCATTGTGATCGCCACGACTAACTTTGCGCCGGACGAAATACCCAGCACATAAGGACCTGCGATCGGATTTCCGAAAAAGGTCTGCAGCAAAAAACCGGACACGGAAAGGGCCCCTCCCAAAAGCAGCGCCGCCAGTATTCTCGGCAATCTGATCTCCCATATGATGTTATATGCTGTCCCATTTTCCTGATCTCCCAACAGGATCTGTCTGATCTGTTCTCCGGTCAGTGAAATACTGCCACTGCAGATATTCCACCAGATCACAAGCCCCAGCAGGATAAAGATCAATAAAAAGGACAAAATGTAACGTTTTCTTCCTGCTTTCATTTTACCTCTTTCAGATACTTCAGTTCATGCGAAGTATCTCCTGTCATTACCGCATGCAGATCCTCGATAAAAGATGCAATTCCGGTCGTCTCCTGGAAAAAGTCAGCTGTTGTGCAATATACCTTTCCCTCTTTTACCGCCTTAAAATCAGCAAACAGTGGGCTCTTCGCAAGCAAGGTATCCACACTGTCAAGCTCTCCTTCGATCGTACTGTTATAGATCAGGATATCCGCATCCTTTGCCTGCGCATAAAAATCTTCCATCTGCATATTCATGGTGGAGAGCGCATTTTCATCATCTTCTTTGACAGCCTGCGGTAAATAACTGCCGCCAGCAAGCTGTATCATTTTGGCAATGTAATCTCCCGGCTTTCTGACGTTTACCGAACCGTTGGAGGTTACATAGAAAAATGCCATCGTCTGATCCGTTGCATCCTTTTTCATGATCGGTTCCACCTTGGCAACCTGCTCCTGATAAAAGGCATCTGCCTGCTCTTCTTTTCCAAATAATACTCCATACAGTCTGATCCATTCAAGTCTTCCGAGCGGGTGTGTTTCATAACTGGAACGCTCCACCAGAACAGGGATTCCAAGTGCTTCCAGCTTTTCTTTTACCTCCGGATTATGCAGGATCATTGTGTTCTCAATGGCAAGATCGCAGTTTTCACTGATGATCTTCTCGTAATCGGGCTGATTATACTTGCCCGCATATAACATATCTCCATCTGCCATTGCATCTTTTGCCGCCTGAATATACCAGTCCTCCTGCTTTGTACCGGACAGCCGGACATCATCCAGTGCATCTATTGCCTGTAAAAGATCCATAACGGAAGTGGAAACCACATATGCCTTTTTCGGTTGTCTGAGCATTGTCACATCTGCCGGCAGGTTAGCCACCGCTTCTTCTCCGTCCGGAACAAGCAAAAAACGCTCGTCTCCGATCGTGATCATTTTATAAACGCCATATTCCTCTATCTGAAACTGCGTCGCATACAAAAGTGATACGCCGCCCGTTTTTTTCAATGTTGTAAAATCGATTCCACCGTCAGCTTCTTTTACTGTTTCTTTCCGGTCTGCCGACGCTTCCCTGTCATCCGGTTCCTGCCCTGCTTCATATTCTTTCTCTGCCTCGGCAAGTTCCTCTTCATCCTGTCTGAAAATCAGGTAATACTCTATTTCATGCGGAACACTCATTGCTGTCGTATCCGCAACTATATCCAACTCACAATCCAGACCGTCGATCGGGATTGTAAATGTGGAGTTTTCTTCCTCATCCTCTACAGACTCATCCATATACTTTACACCGTCTACCAGCATATAATCATAATGCTTACTGCTGAATACGATTTGTGCATACGCCTGTCCATCTTCTACAGAAACAGAAGCGGGCGAGGCTACAGATGCCTTGCCCGTTCCGCCCAAAAGCTTTACATAAACTGTATAACTTCCGTCTTTCAGTGCTTCTTTTGTATCAGAAGCACCACAGCCTGTCAGAATAACCAAAAGGAGCATGATACAAAGCAACCCTATTCCTGTTTTATTTCTGTTTTTACGATTTTTCTGCTCCATAACCGCTCCTTCTCTCTACACTGCTTTTTTCTTATTCTTCCGCTGCTTTGGCATCTGCCACACTTACCTTGTGGTCATACCATTTGCCTTTTTTCCCTAAGATCGCAAGATCAAATTCCTGATCCAGTGCTTCTACCGGTACATCAAAGCCATATACTTCTTCCTCTGTACCATCTGCATACTTGACAGTGTCTGTTGTCGGCTCTAAAAGCGCCGCACCATCTTTCTGCGCATCCTCTGCTGTTCCGACAAACAGGTTTACGATATTTTTAGAAGCCAGGCTGATATGAATTGTCATCTTGCCGTCTTTTACCGTTAAAGTGCCCTGTCCGTCATTTGCCTCATTCACATGAAACATGCTGCTGTCTGTATTGAAAGCTGCTGTATAAGTGCCATCTGCTAAAGCTGCTGACTGCACATCACTCGTTTTATTTTCGTCTGCCGCAGATGTATCTGCAAGATCAGCATTTGCGATTGCATCCGCTGTGTGGTTTACATAAATCTTCTGTACATCAGCGATCTCACCAAGCCCCGCAATCTGGCAATCGATAGAATCAAATGCACCGCTTGCTTCAAACTGGCTCTTCCAAGAATCATCGTCATCACCTGCCATATCATTATTGGCATGATCACCTGCTACAACCATAAGTGGACGAAGGACAACTTTCTTGTAACCTGCATCTTTTACTGCTGCAATGACATTTTCACATGCCGTCTCTTCAGGCTCGCCTTCTACGGTTCCGATGAATACATTGTCATAGCCAAGCTCTGCCATCTGTGAAGCCATCTGGCTGTAGCTTACTTTTGCTGTATGGGAAGTACCATGTCCCATGAACACAAATGCTGTACCATCTTCTTTTGCTGCATCCAAGGAATCAAAACCTGCAGTCTGAACTGCTTCTGCTGTGATTGCTTCTGCAACTGCCTTCTTGTCCTCGTTTACAGCGGAAGCATCTGCTCCAACCTCACCGAGCAGTGGCTCAGCTACTGTAACGGAACCGAACTGATCCTGATACTTTCCAACTGCTTCTACCAGTTCATCATACTCTGCACCATGCATCAGATGTGTTGGCTGTACAACCAGATTTACAACACCGTTATCAACTGCACGCTGCAGTGCCTGATCCATATTGTCGATTACTTCGCCATCTCTTGCCTGAATATGGTTGATGATGATCTGTGCTGTAAATGCTCTTCTGACAGACCAGTCAGGATTAGCTTCTGCTAATGCATCTTCAATGCTCTTGATATCGTTTACACGGCTGTCATTGAATGATGTACCGAAGCTGACTACTAACAGCTCGTTTGCGCCAATGCCATCCGCATTTAACGGATCATCCTTGGAAGCATCTCCTGTGTCACGTCCGAAATAATCAGGATCTGCATTTTCGCCGCTTACAAGCTCTTTCTGCGCATCTGTCAGTGCATCCCATGCTTCTTTCGCTGCTTTACACTGTGCATCTGTTTCATCTGTTCTTTCCTGTACATAGATCGCATCGATCAGAGCAGCAACTTCATCTGCCTTTGCCTGATCATCTTCTGCATCTGTTGCCTCTGCGTCTGTGGCATCTGTTGCATCCTCTGTGCTGTCTGCCTCGTCTGTGGCTTCTGTTGTATCTGCTGTATCAGATGCTGCTTTAGAACCACAACCTGTTACCATTGCCATAGTCAGTACTGTGGCAAGTAATACTGTTACGATTTTCTTTTTCATAACGTCCTCCTTAAAAAAATATGGTATGTCTCATGGATGCGGCCGGGATGAATTCGATACATTATGCTTGTTTTCCTATTACGCAAAAAAATCCGGTATAACCGGATTCTTACATGCCCTCAAAAGAAGCCATCTGTAAAAACAAACAGCCTGCCTTTGCAGTACGACCAATGCCTCGTGATCCGGGAACTTCCCTGTACCAAACAACTGGCAGGTTTCCTGGCTGAAAGATCATCACATGCCTTTTACCTTCCCAGCCTAGCCAGTGGCATATTGCAAAGCCATGCTCCTTTATCACAGTGACGAGATCGTACAGGAATCACACCTGTTTCCCTTTTAACCCTTGCATCCGCTATCCGGATCCGTTTTGATCAGACAGCATATGATGCGCAGGCACCATTTGTTTATCTATGAAACTGTGGCTAGTGTAGCACAAACTGCGGAACATGGCAAGGACAGCCCTTATAATAATTTTCTGCCCGGTATTCACAGCTGTGTTTTTGTATGTTGTCTAATATTCTCAGGATAGCAGATGACTCCTGTATAATACCGTTCTGTCAAACACCTTCGGTGCCTGTTCTCCCACAAACCGGATCGACACCTTATTACCGACCTGCGAGATCACCTTACCCGCGCCAAACTTTTTATGATGTACCTCTGCACCCGGCTGCAGCCCTTCTTCAAATGCCTGATAAGCAGCTTCCTCTATCGTATTTTCCTGTGTAGATCCCTGCATCAATGTCTTTGAGTAAGCACTGTATACTGTATTGACCGCTTTTACACTGCGCCCAAGAAGCTGATCCCGGAACAGAGAAGGCGTTTTGGTCGCAAATAAATAAAGCTCCTCCCTTGCTCTGGTAACCCCAACATAGAAAATCCGCCGCTCTTCCTCATAGGCTTCCAGTTCTTTTCCGTCCAGACGTTTTGCCGGCACTTTCTCCGGGAATACACCATCCAGTATATCCAGAAGATACACACGGTCGTATTCGAGTCCCTTGCTTGAATGGATCGTCGACAGGATAAACGGACAATCATATGCCTGTTCCTTATGCTGCATCACATCCTGTAAATAAGAAAGTCTGTTCAAAAAATCCCGTAACAAATCTGTCCGCGCTGCAATGTTTTTCAGAATAAATACTTTATTTTCCTTCAATCCTGCCCTTTCCAGATACTCCCGATAGCCCATATACTGCACGATACGCCCGATGGCTCTGCCCGCCTGCTCTGTCCGCATGTGATTCAAATGCGTCCGAATTGATTTCAGGCTGCTAACTGTTCTTGCCTTCAGCCCACAATGACCGATCGCAGCGTCCAGTACCGGAATATCCCTTTCCATGCTGATCTGCACTGCCTGCATGGCATCCAGCTTTTTCAGATACATGTTCAGTTTGTAATAAATCTGCATAAAGCTTTCCGTATCATATGGATTCAAAGCAAAAGTTATGATATTTCTGACATCCTGCACGATTCGATGGGTAAAAAAGCCCAACTCCGCATTTTTGATCCGATATGGGATCTGTTCATATTCCAGCAGATCCACAAGCGGGATCACACTCTCGTTATCCCGGTACAAAACCGCTGTCTGCTCACTGCAGCCATTTGCCACCTTTGCCAGATAGGTATACTGTGCCCCTCTGGAAGACAGCTCGATCACATGCACATCCTGCTGTGGTTCTCTCGTGGCATGCATTTTCTTTTTATGCCGCAGTGTATTCTTTCTGATAAAATGATCCGCCCGCTCTACGATCCGCGCATTTGACCGGAAGTTTTCCTCCATCAGAAGCACTTGGGCATTCTTGTGATCTTTTTCAAATTCCAGAAGTGCCTGCGGGTAAGCCGCCCGAAACCCATAAATACTCTGATCCTCATCCCCGACCATAAACAGGTTATCGTTAGCACCAGCTAACAATTTAATGATCTCATGCTGGATCCTGGAAGTATCCTGTGCTTCATCTACACAGATATAATGATATTTTTTCTGAAAATCAGAAAGTACCTGGGGCACCTTTTTCAGGATCGTATAAGCATGCAGTAACTGATCATCATAGTCCATCAGCTTTTCTTCCCGCATCCTGCTGCAATATCTTTGATAAATACGCGCAATCGGAATCCCTTCGCATTCTTTCTCAAATTCACGTATCTCATGCTCTGAAAGCATGCTGTTTTTGATATAGGTAATGTAGGAGCGAACACTCTGCAGATCACTCTCTGTCGGATATTCTCCTGCCTCCTGCACATAGATCTGTGACAACATCCCTGCAATCTGCTTTTCATCTGTCAAAAGTTCAAATGCAGTCTTTCCGATCCTTCTGCCATACTCATAAATTACCTTTGAGCAAATTCCGTTAATGGTACGGAATTCCATCCGCGAAGCCAGTTCACTGCCAAAGAGATACCGGAAACGCTCCGCCATATCCTTTGTTGCCGCCACTGTATAGGTCAGCGTCAGTATTTCCTCCGGATATACCGAGCAGCACTTTACCATATATCCAAGACGCGTCACCAGCACGGTCGTCTTTCCACTTCCCGGAACCGCCAAAAGCAGTACAGGACCTTCTACTGCCTGTACTGCTGTAAGCTGCTGTGGACTGAGGGTAATATTCAGTTGGGTGAGGTGGGTGAGAAAATCGCTTTGTATCAATGGGAACTCCTGTAAAATGATATAATTTTTTATATATTACCACAATATTGGCATTACGACCAAGTCCTCTATAATTATAGGCCAAAATCTTCCTCGATTTTTATTTACACTTTTGTGAGGAAATCGCCCCTTTGTCCCCACAGAGTTACTAGCTTCCCATTCCTCATTTCAATCCACGCTCCCGCGTGGGGAGCGGCTAACGATGCAGGCACTCTCTGTTACAGCGAATGACCAGACTGCGACAAGCCCAATCAGGCACTTATCTCTTACCTCCAGGAATGGAGCAGAAATGGAAACAAACTGATTCTCTGGATCTGCCGCTCCGGGGAAGCTTTATCGAAAGCTGTCAAATGGTGTCGTGAGCAAAACCTTGAATTCAATGCAGTCAACGCTAATCTCCCGGGGATCATCGAACTCTACAGAAACAACAGCCGCAAGATTACCTGCGACTACTATATTGATGACCGGATGATGAATGCCAAAGAATGCATAATAACCTTCTCTGGCCTCTTTCATATAAATTATAGCGAATTTCTTATTAACGAATACGCTTGGGGCATAGAATTAATTATCAGTTTATCTGATACTGCAATACATCCATCTGGAATTTGTGGGCTATTCTGCATCCACATAGCAGGATAAACATATACTTCTCTTTTCTCACCGTTTTTAACACAATAGATTTTCTGATTCTCGCACACAATATCAAAATCAGCATCTAACAGCGCATTTTCTTTTATCCCAAGTATAAGACGAACTTGCTCTTTATACTCAATTGGTTTAGCAAGTTTCTTGATCTTGCTCCAATCAAGCAACTGCTCTGCCAAATGCCTATCCAATTTATTATGCATTCGCTGATTCCAATAATGCTTCAAGCAATCATGGCATGCTGTGGCGCAATTCTTACTGCATTGTAATATTTTAAATGTTTCGTTCATCAAATCAGCTATTCTTCCCGCTAACATCGAACTATAACCGGCTCCGCTTGACAAACTGTCAAACAAGAAAATATCAACACAAACCTTGTTTGGATTATATCTTAATCGATAACCACTCTTCATGTCACTGAATTCAATATCCAATAACTGCCCTGCTGCAAGCACCATTGCTTCAGATAGACTTTGTGCCGCACTTTCAATCCATAATCCCTCATGCGTTGTATTAATTTGGGTTGGATCCAATTCAATCTCTACAAGAATCATATCAGTCAAAAATTGATATCCTAAAAATGCAGTAACAATTCTATCAGAAGGATGTTGACATTTTGCTCTAATTCTTGGATGTCTATACGGCTGGTCTTTTTTCTGCAATTCAATCATATTATCACCAGGAATTGCAGCACCGCATTCAGTACAAACAGTAAATCCCTCATTTTGAGGTCCTTCGTTTAAAATAGTCAAAGGCTGATCTATTAGACGTCCATAACGAATCATTGAGTATTCTGAAGAATTTTTCATTTCCTCATCTTTAATGGGCGAAGCATAACTAGGAAGTTCCGCATATGTCATTTCAGCATCTGCTTCCGCCTCTCTAATACTAGTTCCTCCTTCTGGAGCAAATCCCCATGGTTTAATCATATGCTTATACTGAATACTCTCTTGTCTACAGAACGGACATACTTTCCCTGGATCTTCCGTGCCTACCCAATTACAAGAACTATTTTCACAATAAAAAATAGAACGATAATACTCCTTACTATCAAAGTATTTACGAGCGGGGTGTGCTTTATCTTCATCTCTAAATTTTGAATGAAAATTGTAAATTCCACCTGACTTATAGGTCTTCTTATTAACAACAATGAGTCTACCTGGAGCATACTCACTAATTGCCATGTCCAATGCTCTATCAGGTTCTTGCTCAATCTTATCTCCCGTTCTGTTTTCAATACTAAATCCCACCACGTTTCTTGGAAATGAATATGTAGGGAATATACCTTCTTCCAAGAAAACATCTAATACCTTCTTCTCATTATCATTGGAATCAAAATAATCATCCTTAAAATCGTATACCTTTCTCTGCAAAGTCTCTAAAGCTTTTACCAACAACTGCTTTTGCTCTTCAACATGAGAATAATCTCTTCCAGGTACCAATGATTCTAATTCTTGTTTTGTAAATGACTTATTTTTAAGGAAATCGAAAAATAAGTTTAAATGATTATTAATAAAATCTATAATCCCCATTGCATTAGCAGAAACACCATATTTATTGAGATACTCTGATACATATATTACATTGAGATGTCGATATATCAGCTTTTGATTATCTGTGTCAATAAAAGGATGCCGTGGTTCTCCTGCAATAATCTTTTCAGGATGATTAAAATAATAGCTATCATGAGGGCCATTATCAGTATATGTAACAATAGTAGATATCGCAGATCCTCGGCGACCAGCTCGACCAGCTCTCTGTTGATAATTTTCTCTCATCGGAGGGATATTTCTCAAGCCTACTGCCGTTAATGAGCCAATATCAATACCAACTTCCATTGTAGTTGTACAACTAAGCACATCTACTGGTCCTTTGTCATCGATATATACATTTTGAAATCTCAGTTCGTATTCTTCTGTAGTTGACCACATATCAATCCGCTGATCTTTGTGTGAAAGTTGTGCTGTGTGTTCCTCTGTATTAATTCTCGTCATCAACGCATCTTTCTTACCTTCTACCGCATCTAAAATCGGTTTTCTCCAAAAAGATAAACCTTCAAACTCATTATCTGTCATCTGTATTGGTTCACCATTGCAACACCATACACATTTATTCCATAATGTATATGGGAATACTCTTCCACAGCTCGGACATTTATACCACTTTTGTTCATCATCAAATTTTAAAGTAACTAACTGAGGATTAATATATAAATTTTCATTATCATCCTTTCCTTTTTGCGTGAATTTTAGTAATTGTTTATATAATACTAACTGTTTCGCTTCATCTATGCCTGTCTCCCTAAATAGTTTCTCAAAACGATTAGGGAATTTACCTTCTGGATCAATGCCAAAACGTGGGATGTTAGTAATACTTCTACGAACATTCCTGTTTATGTCATAATCATAAGCATAACTATCAGTAAGAACTTCTGCAGTCCATGCAGCAAAAATCGCATAAAATTCGTCCTCAGATAACTTAATTTCATTATCTTCAAGGCATTCAATAACTTCATCAATCAAATCATAATTGCATGGTTCAATCCAACACAATCCCAAATCAGTAAATGATCTAAAATTACTACATAATATTTTTAGCAAATATCTCGAGTATAACTCAGGGACTGTAGCAAACTTTTGCTTTTTCATTTCTGCATAATCAATATTTCTGGCTCTTCTCCCCCTTCTCTCTTGTCTTTCAATCACTTCTTTCATCGTCTGAAGATGATCATGCATATCCTTTTCATCATTACCATAAAAAAAACGTAATTTATTATCAAGTGCAACCTTTAAAAACGCTACATAAAGTAAATCCATGCTTGGGTCTCTATCAGCTGCCTGTGCCCAATTTGTCAGTTCTTTTGCTGAAACTGTAATTGCTTTTCTCATAGCATCTTCATCTGCAACCGAAGTAAGTTCTTTTGCCAATGTCGCAGCTCTTTGTCTACTATCAGAAAAGAGAAGAACTTTCCTTCCAGCATTTGGCGTAAATTCTAATTTTGCTGCATCTGTAATTACAGGTGGTTGTATCATTAATTGTTCTGAAACCAAATGAAAAAATGGTTCATTACCTTTAGTCGCAAAATCAGAAACATGTAAATGCATTTTTTTACATCTTGGACATGATCCAAATGTAAAAATATTTGGTGATTCTTTAGGACATTTTGTACTGTATGCAACGTGTAAGTAATTTGGTTCTCCGGCATGAGTATCATCTTGTTCAATTCTTCCCGCAATAGAATTCAACCATCCAATTTTAACATCCCTTTTACTATCTAAACTCATGTTATCCGGAATAATATAATAATGTACCTCTTTAAAATTTTGTTCAAAAACAATACCTTTTTTATTCCATACAAAACGCGCTTGGGGCTCCATTTCATCAATGTATCCTCTTAAAAACAATGCTCCACAAGTACGGTCATTCAGCAATTCATATATTTTTCCTCCACAACGACAGACATCCTCATGTTTTCCAATATATATTTTCCCCAATGGAATATGCGATGAGTGCTTCTTTTCTGTACAATTGGGATTTGCACATGCATAAATTCCAGAAATCCCTCTAAACATCATATGTAGCCGAGACGGGAATAACACCTGTCCATCTTTTTCCTTAGCCAATGGGGCTATTGATAGTAAAACACTAGTAGCCTTCTGCGCAACCCATTTCTCTTCACCTGGAAAGACCTTATCTGCCAACTCATCATACGATATAGCATTTCCGCGACAACACTCCATAATCTTCAACAATGGTTCAATCTTTACTAATACATCATATAACCAGTTTTCAACCATTTTTTCATCAGTGAAATCACAATTATCTACCGGTAATTCCATTAGTTCACACACTTTTTTAATAGCCATCAATTTATTTTCCGAATGTAAACTATCTATATCAAATGATACTATAGCGCTGGCATTTATTTTCTTCGCCTCTTCGTATTTTACATCCTCCCTTTCTCCAGTAATAATTTGTATATTGGAGCTTTCAACATCACATAATGCTGTTAAATCACAAACAAATTTTCTTACCTTATTTTCCTCATTCTGTGGAATACTAGCACTTGTCAAGATAAATTGAATTTTGTTCCTTGACACACCTAATTTATGCAAAAATCTACGGATCAACAGTGCTACTTCACCACCTGAAGCGCCTCGGTACATATGTGCCTCATCAATAATAAAGAGCAGCCTGTTTTCTTCTGACATATTCAGCCATTCTTTTGTATCATCCCACAAGCTCTGCTCTTCTTGTCTCATCAACATGTACTCAAGCATAGAATAATTGGTGATAAGAATGTCCGGCGTATTACATTGCATTTCAAAACGAGTTATCAGTTCCGCATCTCTATTGTCAGTAATATGTTTTCCTTCAATCAAACCATCAACAAAAGTCTCTAAACTATATTTTGATGGATATTTTCCCATTGTCTTTAATTGTTCAATAGTTTCTTCATCTCTATATATAAGATTCTTTCTAAGCGTTTCTGATAGAGCTTTATCCTGCTCACGTCTCATATCCCCCGCATATGGAGTTCTCCCTGTATACATACCAAACTGCGGTCGTCTTTCACTTCCAGTATAATCAAGAAACATTTTATAAAAACTTTCTGTTCCTATCATTTTCCTTAGTCTACCTATTTGATCTGAAACTAATGCGTTCATTGGATACAACATCATTGCTCTTACACCACGTTGTTTCCAAGAAGATTGATTTTGCTTAGCTTCTGCAACAAGCGTTGTTACCATTGGCCACATAAAACATTCAGTTTTACCAGAACCAGTTCCTGTAGCAACAAATAATTCCTTTCCACTGTAAAAATTTTCTATTGCCTGAATCTGATGAGTATATGGACTACAATATACCCCCATCTTCTTATCGATCATTTGAAATAAAATATCCTTTATATTCTTCGGAATCTTATCACTTTTACTTATTCCATTGAGAACACTTACATATGCGGGATTCGCCTCAATATAAGGCTCCTTCCATAATACTCCTTGCTTCTCCAATTCATCTCGGCATAATTCTCTTAATTCATCATTCTTACCAAAATATGCGGTCTCGATATAATCAATCAGTCTTTCTTTTAGTGCCTCATGTGTATTAACAATACTATACTCATCCATTATTCCTTCTCCTTTATCCTTATCCCTAGTCCATTTTCAAGAAGTCCTTTTATCTCATCCCAAACTTTTAGAGGTACTACAAAGTTCAATTTGTCATCAAAGCTTCGCTCAGGCCAACAATATGTTTCTAGAATATGTTCCTCTCGTAAAGGTAAACGACAGAACAATTTGAGTAGAATTACGGAACCTTTATGTTCATACAATGCATTCATTTGATTTTCATACATTTTGCGAAGTCCTAGTATCACTCTTCTCTCTTCTTTACCTTCGGATAATAACTCATTAAGCTTGCATATATACATTTCACCATTTTCAAATTTAAGCAAATAATATTCATGCAAATCATTATATAGCGACAATCTGATTAGATGAAACATCCTAGTTTTATTCAAATTATCTTCCCATGATTGATATGGTGCTCTTCTAACTGCACTGTTAAAAATTTCATAACTGCTAATATCATCTACTTTGAACCATTTCGCTTTTTTATACAATCTCGATATGTACTCATCTATATCAATTACAGAACAAAAGTCTATATTCAGGCCTTCTGCATGCACATCTTCAATAATACGTGTAATTCCAACTGCTTGACTCTTCTTAGTGCAACTTGTTAATCCAAATATCCGAACTATACCACTGGCACATGGTTGCATTTTTCCCTCCGGTAAAATTACATTCATTTTATTGTCCAATTCAATAAGCTCTCCCCCGAATATCATCTTATTTCGAATATCGATGACCATTTCAGAAATCCTATCTTCAATTTCTTTATCGTTAGACGATATCCATTGCTTACATTCAGGAAAGCATTCTACAAACCCTCTTAAAACTTCTTTTCCGCGACCAAGAATATATGCTTTACTTTTAATATCATTACTCTCAGATGTTCTATCCATGATACATTCTCTAATCCAATATCCCAGTGCAGAGTACACTAACCTACCAGCGTAATAAGAATTCAATTCATCCCTATATGGAAAAAGGTGCAGATCCTTTTGCATCATTTCAACCATATTCTTGTTCATCGCATCACCACCTACTTATTGATGTAGAATTCACTTTTTTCTATAATAGCCATTGCGTTTTCATTTGTTTTATAATCAAGTGCCATAAAAACAACCGATTTCAAAACATCACCTATTTGTTCTTGCATGAAATCAAAATAAATATTTAGGAAATAGCAAAAATCTAATGCAATCTTCTTGCTGACTATGTGATTTTGTACCAATCCTCTAAAATATTTGTTATAATATTCCTTGCATTTCGATACATTATACTCCGCAACCATGCTATCTAAAGAATACTTTCCTATCCATAAAGCCTGCTTTTTCTTAAAATGAAGATAACTACCTATATCCATAGTGATAGCATAATTATTTACCCCACCAGACATCATTGATAGATGCGCCAATGTCGCTATACCTGCAATTATTACTTTTCTAAGACATTGCCTACATATTATTGAAAAAGCAAACTCATCATAATCATCCAATAATCCTGGTAAATACACCACATGACTATCTGATTCATTAATAATTCCGACTATTTTATCAACATCATCTTTCTGTCTACCCATCTGAATCATTAATGGTGTTTTCTCATCAATAAGTGCTGAAATACAAGATGTCATTTGATATGCAACGTCATCTGTTACAATAACCGCTTTATTACTTAGGAGAGCAGAAAGAAGTATGGATGCAATTTCTGATGATTCATCGAAATAAACAGATATGTTATCACATAAATCATCAAACAGATCAATTGCATTTTCTGATGACTCACACTCTTCTGTATCTTCCTGTAGTTTATCAGCATTCATTACAATACTCGTAAATGAGGTATTAGTGGCAATAGTGTCATCTCTCACTTCTAGTTTACTCAAAAGAATAGTGTCCACTTTTTTTTGAATAATGTGTTGTTCAAAATTATCAAAATATTCCTTCTCATATGCTTTCAGTCGATTCATAAACTCCTGAAGTTGCTCTGTTTCTCCTTGTAGTAACTTCAAATCTGATTCCAACTGTATTTTTCTATCAGTATTATTTTGTAATTCGGAACAAAGTCCTTCTATTGCGTTACCTAACTCCCTCTTTTTTTCCTCAAACTGTTCTTGAAGCTGTTTCTCCTCCTTTGCAATTTTATCTTTTAGCTCTGCTCTTTTCTGAACTTCATCACCAGCCAACATTAACTCTAAATCATGCTGTCTTTTTTCGTGTAATATTTTAAACTCTTTATCTTCTTCCATTTGACGTAACATAATCTCTTTATCAAATTCTGCACGCCATTTTTCAGTTAGCTCCTCTTTTTGATGACTAAACTGTTCCTTTATTTTTTTAAGTTCGTCAACCAACTCTCGATTCTGCTTTTTTAATTCGGAATTTTTTCTCTCAACTTCTTTTTTTTCTTTCGATAATTGAGCTATTTCTTGAGTATATTTCTGTTCGACACGTTTTTCTGCTTTAGCAACTGCATCCGTAATTTCCTTTTTGTGCTTTTCAATTTGCATAATCTGATTTTCAATTGCACGCGAGCAGTCTTCATCTAATGTTACTCCTTGTAACTTAAGCATCATAAAATAGAAGTCTACCGGTACATCTGTTGATGACACATCAACAACTTTAAAATACAGTTCAACTAATTGTTCTGCATTATATGCCTTTAACTCTTTATTAGAAATTGAGGGCTCAATATATTCTGTCAACGCCTCTTTAAACTTACTTATATAATTTTCTAAAAGGCAAACTATAACGCCTTTATATGTAGCATCCCCTTTTTGGAATAAATCAAATGCTATTCTTGGCATATATAATTTTACAACGCTTGACTTTTTGTCTGGACGATTCGACCCTAGTTGTTTTACATACTTCTTATAAAAATCCGGACGATCCTTAATTGGCTTTAGTAAAATTTCTATATCTGCATATTTACATGCAATCTGTATATCCTTAATGTCAAGCATATCTAGTATGCTAAAATCAATTTCGCCCATAGTTCCCCTCCGATTCTAATAATGATATTACTGGTTTTGAAATCAAATTCGCCTTCAAAAGTCTTTGAATCTCTCTATCTAACTTCTCATTTCCATTAAGTAAGCAAACTAATCTCTTCCTTATTTCAAACGGAATTTTAATAAACTCTTTATTTTGATTAACCACAATGCATTTCCATATGCTTTCAAAATCAGATCTATTATTTACAACTGTTTCTATACTCTCATTATACAAAATTCCCAGTAATCGTTTACTTTGTATAACTAAAATGATGTCATTCTGTGATAAATTATCTACCTGAATTTCAATTAATCCTGTATTAGTTTTAACTTCACCATTTTCATGAATAACTATTACATCAAAAACAGTATTTCCTGATATTTGTATTCCAGAACTTTTTATTTCCTTAATTCCTTCAATTACTTGACTCTCCCCACCGTTTTTTACTATGATATCTGCATTTTGTGATACATATAAAATTCTTTCTTTGGTCAATACCACACCATTTGAAATATATTTCCTATCAATGTTAATTACAGTCTCACTAGTATCCATATAGACTCTTGCAACTTTATCATCAATGAAAAGTTCATTATATAATGCTCTATTTCCCTTAAATTCATATACCTTTGGTTCTTCATTTCCTGAAGAGATATAGCCATACACAGTTTTAACATTTTCATCCACAACATAACCATCTTCGTACTTTATCACCGGCGGCCACATAGGTACGAATTCTGGCTTCTTTTCCAATAAGTGAACTTTCAAATTGTTCCTCAAGTACTGACACAACATTTCATACTGAGAATCTATTATACTTGATGTAAAATATCCTTTATACACATACCATTTATTATCCTTTAACCCAAGGACACCTACCTTTTGCATGTTAATTCCAGGGACAAAAGCAGGTAACGTTGACTGTCTTCGTACCCAATAATACTCCGTATCACATGAAATGGTATCACCATGCCTAATTTTCTTTCCTCCCTGTTCTGTCACTGTAAAAATCGCTCCATCAAACGAAAAACCATCCGCATAATCTGACCAGTTTTCAGACAACAGCGATTCCATTTTTTCAGGAAGATAAGTTATACTATAATTTCTTCCATACATCGGAATATAGTCTATTCCAATCAGGGTTGTCTCCTTTGACGAGAACCGTTCATCGCTAACACGATACTTTGTTTTTCCATCTAAAGCAACAAGTGCATTGCATTCCCTTGCAGTTCTCATTAACGATACAGGCATTTTCCTAAAACCAATATACAACCTAAAATATTCTTTACCTTCATATCGTAAATATAAAGGCAATCCCATTCTCTGATATAAGGAACTTGATGGAATCGCATCAACTCTTCTTTCACACTCTGCTGAAATATCAGTCTTTTTATAATGACTAAAGAAATTAGCATACTTACTTCCAGATAAATGAACAGGCTCCCCACATTCCGGACAGATAAAGCGATTTCTAGAATAATAACTCGACCTGTTATACTCATCCGCATTTGCTTCTTTTAGTTTTCCACGCTCATAAAAATCAATTGCAGTTTTCATCGCCCCTCCATTATCTAGATTTTCTATTTACTTAATCTTTTTGCATACTCATATAGTCTCTTTATTTGAACATCCGGTTCATTTGCGTATTCACTTCCAAATAATTCAGAAAATCCCTTGTATGAGCTGAAACCTAACATATAGATTGCCATGGCCATTGCAATATCATCCGATTCCATGTTTAAACTACTAGCAATTTGATTAAGCTCCTCCACAACTGTATCATGTGGAACTCTATCTTGATTATCCCGTTTCACAACTTTATCAATAACACTCGGCAAAATCATGCACATCTTATAAAATGCATCCGCTTCTCCAGAAACCAACGCATAAAAATTATCTAAACTTACTCTTCTGATTCTACGATGGGATACTTTCTTTCCATCTACCGTTGTCTCCCACTTTATATTCTGGGATTTTTTTGCAATAGCTTCTACCAAGAAACATGCACAATCATCATCATCCAATAACTGACTTTGCATTTTAATATAAGTCTTTCCAGCTGAGGCAGAATTCATTGTATTATGTTTATTTTTCATTTCAACATAAATGGTATGAACAACATCTCCATCTGGCAAAACGATACCATCTTCATTTTTATAAATTACATCCCAGCCACCTTCTGTTCCATTGTCCGGCACTGTACAGTTTTTAATATATTGAAAAATACGTTGATGGAAATATCCGATATCATTATTATTTGCTTTATCTCTCTGTCTAAATATTTCATTTCCAACCATTTCTTCCCAAGAAGTTTGATAAACGGTTTTATCAAATATCATCTTAATTGGGTCAATAATATTATGATTAAATCGCTTTATATCAAATGATTCGAGTTTCTCGCCGTATTTTTCAATTGTTGCAGCAACATGTTGTACAAAATCATTTTCGCTTATAAAACTTAAAGTCCATTCCATTAGATTGCCTCCTTAATCTCTTTTTCTTTTTCAATTAATTCCAGCGTCTTCTTTATCTCAATCGCAATATCATGTGCTAAGCTAACTGGAACAGCATTTCCTACTTGCTTATATTGAGACATAACATTTCCACAGAATTCCCATGAATCAGGAAACATTTGACATCGTGCATTCTCCCTTACTGTGAATGGTCTTGCTTCTATAGGATGACATCTTTCTGTCTGCTTCTGAGACGGAGAAGTAAGCACTGTAAGAGATGGTTCATCTAAACTCATCCTTCTAAGAATCCCTGTTCTTCCACCTTCCATATCCCAGCAACTCTTCATATACTCCTTTGCTACTTCTGGATCAATATCACGCCAATATCCTCCCGGAGGTACCATTTCAAATATTTTTCTCTTCTTCTCCCCATATGGCACTCCTGGTCCATCTGGACAATCCAAAAGAACATCTCTTAATACAGGTTTATACTCATGCGGTTTAGGAAAACTAAAAAATACCTTCTTTGCCAAATCATTCCTAATACCTATCGTAATAAGCCTCTCCCGCTTTTGAGGTGCGCCATAATCCCAAGCATTCAATACTTGCTTCGTTATGGAATAACCTGCATTTTCAAATATACGAAGCATTGTTGAATATGTTTTTCCATGATCGTGAGTCAATAATCCACGAACATTTTCAAAAAGAAACATTTTCGGCTGTAGCTTTTCCAAAAAGACTGCGTAGTGATAAAACAATGTACCTCTTGCATCTTCCAGCCCTAATCTCTTACCTGCATAAGAGAATGCCTGACACGGAGCTCCGCCAGAAAGAAGACTTAACTCCCCCTTTTTAATAGAAAAATATTTCTCCAAGTCCAGACATGAAATATTAGCAATATCATCATTGATCACATTCCATTCAGGTCTGTTTCTCTTAAGTGTATCTGCTGCATCTTTATCAAATTCGATTAATCCGATGGTTTCAAACCCTGCACTTTCCACTCCTAGTGCTAATCCACCTGCGCCTGCAAACAATTCAATCGTTGTAAACATTTTTTACCTCTTTAATTTAATACATAGTTTTATTTCTTTACAGATTTACAATCTTCAGTTTCAACCAGTTCCATAATATCTTCAATTTGGCAGCTTAACACGTTACATATTTTGCATAATACCTCTGTTGAAACATTTTCATTTTTTCCCATTTTTGCTAGAGCATTTGTTGTTACTCCTGCTTGTTTTCTTAATTGAGTTTTACTCATGTTCAAATCAATTAGCATTTTCCATAATTTGTTATAATTTACTTTCATGTCCGTTTCCCTTGATATACAGAGTTCCTAGTTACTATAAGCAAATTATAACAAATTCGATTGAACTTCTCAATCATGTTTTGACCATTTCAACAAATCATCTGAATGCATCTCCACCTGCTTCACCCTACTTTCCCCCTACTTTTACCGATACATATTCCTGTTACCTGTTTTATCTTGAATGAAAAACTAAAACTTGACTGAAATATCGTCTGATTACACAAAATCGATTTTCGCCCCAATTTCGACTTATATTGTTGTGCCTTCTTTCTGAAAGGTGCTATAATTAGCACATTCCAGACAGCGGGTATATCAAAAATTGCATAGCAAACAGACGGCTGGCTAATTCTTATGCAAAAGTAAACGCGACCCGTCTAATAACACCTATTGACAAATCGATTACTACCTGCATTTAAGTCTTTTTGTTACTTTTTAACAACTAAGTCTAGCATTAAATGCACTTCATTTGGCGTGATGAGGTGCATTTTTAATACCCTCGTTAGTTCATGAATCTTTAGGAAATCTTCAATAAATTTCATGTCTGCCAGAAGAAGCCATTGCAAAAGTAAATTAGACTTTTTTAGCCATTTTCAGTTGTCAAAGTACAGGTTTAATTTTTCATCCTTAAATGAAAAACTCAGTGCAAAATCAAAAGGTTTTCTAATACATTAAACATT
>ENA-OPSJ01001123-OPSJ01001123.1-human-gut-metagenome-genome-assembly--contig:-NODE-1123-length-21273-cov-2.290932_pt1 | contig 21273 bp, 19 predicted proteins | sample MGYA00241801_ERZ501893 | MGnify/ENA primary metagenome ERZ501893 (study PRJEB25962, sample SAMEA2042219) | human gut metagenome | biome: human gut; feature: human-associated habitat; material: faeces...
TATTATTTTATAACTACTACTTATTAATTTTTAAAAAAAGTTCTTATTCATCAATAGTATCTTTTATCTTATTAATTGCTTTTTTTAAAGAACTATCACTAGGATTCATTACATACAACTTAACACCAGGCATAGAATAAGTTTCTGCCATGCTACCAGTACCATCAACATATTGCTTTTCAATATTCCAAGATTTCATATCGTTTAACTGCTCTTTTACTAATAATGTAATCAGATCCTTAGGAATATCTGTTCTATATAAATTACTAAATGAATTAAGCAAACTTTCATACTTTAATAAAATAGTCTTATCACTTATTATTTTTTGTAAAACAGCTTCTAATACTTGTTGTTGATTTTGAACTCTATGAACATCACCATTCTCATAAGCATATCGTTCTCTAGCATATGCCAAAGCTTGCTTACCATTCATATGATTTATTCCTTTATTAACAGTCCACCCCTTTATATGAAAAGAATTAAATGTCTTATCACTGTCTATATCTATTCCACCAACTAAATCAACCAATGAGACAACAGATGACATACTAATCTTAACAGAATAATCTATTTTAAATCCAAATAAATCTTCTAACGTTTGCTTACTCATATCAACACCATATATACCAGCATGAGTAAGCTTATCTTTAAGTCCAGTTGTTCCATGCAACTGTACATAATAATCTCTAGGAATGCTAGTTAATACAATAGTATTAGTATTTGGATTCACACTAGCAATCATATTAACATCACTTCTAGAATTAGCAACGATTTCATTACTCCTACTATCACTACCAGATATATACACATTAAAAGGTTTCAACTCATTAATATTCTGTTCCACTTTTTTATCTTTCTTTTTTATATATCCTTTTTTTTCTAATCTTTCTAAATAAGCATAATCTGCATCAATCTGCTTTACGATATAATCGATTCTCTCAAACATTTTATTCTTCTCCTCTTGTTCTCTTTAGTCATCTCTTTTGCGAAATGCTCCTGATAAAATCAAAAGTCTTAAAAGTTGTAATAAAGAGCCAATGACTGCTGCCACATAAGTCATGGCTGCTGCTCTTAATACTTTCTTTGTTCCCCGAATTTCCTGTCTGCCCATAATTCCAGTCTCATCCAACATCCGAAGTGCACGCGCAGAAGCATTAAACTCAACCGGCAGTGTCACAATCTGAAACAAAAGTGCTGCACAAAACAGCAAGATTCCAATCATTAAAAGTGGACGAAAGGAAAAAATTAATCCAGCTAAAAATAACGGCCAGGATAACTGTGAACCAAAATTCGCAACTGGTACAATTGCCGAACGAACAGACAACGGAACATAATTTCTTGCGTGTTGTACTGCATGACCACACTCATGAGCTGCAACCCCGATTGCCGCAATGGAAGTATTTCCATAGACTGCATCAGATAGACGTAACACCTTATTTGAAGGGTCGTAATGGTCTGTTAATTTTCCGCTTACGTGTTCAATTCTGACATCATAAATTCCTGCACTGCTTAAAATGCGCTGTGCTGCCTGTGCTCCTGTCATTCCACAGTAAGAACGCACTTTACTGTATTTTGAAAATGTGGCATTCATCTTTGCAGAAACCAGTGCTGAAATCAAAAAAGCCAGTATAATCAGCACATAAGTTCCATCAAATCCCCAGCCCATTCCTCTGTTTGCATAATAAAAATCTGTCTGCGCTAATAACATCATATTTTATCCTCTTTTCTGTTTACTCTGCTGTCCGTTTTGTTTTTGCCTGCCCTTTTGGGATTCTTATTCTGCCGTCATAATATCAATTGTATTAAGGCGATCACTTTCTTCTTCTTTGTGTCCAACCGTACCCGCTACAATATAATATCCAAATCTTGCATCATGGAAGAATTTTTTTACCATCGAGAAATTTTCAATTTGTGCGGTACTTTCCACATGCATCAGAGGACCGGTACATGCAAGAATTTCGTCTCCGATTTTGATATGTTCCTCATCATAATAGCGAATCGGTAAATCCTTTGCAATCAGACTCTTTATCTTATCTTCAATATATTCCAAATCAAAGTTAATCGGTTTTTCTACGTAATCCAGCACAAAACCATGACGAATATCGGAACGAACATAATCCGGACGCTCCATGTTGCGGACTACATAACCGTATAAATCCTCTGCGCTGTGTGCCATTTTACGATAAATCAAAGATTTATATACAATATCGGCAATGTTTTGAGGCAGTGGTCCAAACAAAGACGGACGTGTTACAATGACTTCCTCACCAATTCCAATCATCAAATCCGCATTTCTGTTTAATACAGGATACAACATCTCAAAGTATTCTACAATGACTCTTTTCTGCTGTTTTGTCACATCTAAAATTGCCTGTGCAATTTTTTCAAGCGGAATAAATTTTGACGCGGCTCTTACATCTACATGAAAGGTTCTTGGTGTATAAAATCCAACATCTTCTGCATTCATTAGCGGCATATTCTGAAAATCAAATTCGTCGTCACCTTCTACAATCTGAATTCCCGGAAACATTCCCTTAATCAGCATACTTTTTCCGCAGTCTTTTGCCCCTATAATTCCGATAATCTTATCAAACGGATTTAAATACATCTGCGCAATTTTTCGCCCAAGCTCCATCATTCGACGATTTCCCCTTGGTGCAAAAAAGAAATTGTAAAGATTACATTCGTGTCGTACATTGTTATAAACCATAGTCCTTCTCCTTTTTCTTATGTATTCCAAACCTGCATTTTAAACCAGCTTTTGAATACTTTTTTATTTTCCCCAACCTGTCTTTATTATAATACGTTTCTTTCAGAAATTCCATTGCTTTCTACTTCTTATTGTTTTAAAATAGAGAGAAGAAATACTTAGGAAATTGGAGAAAAAATATGAACCTTAAAAACTCAGAATTTACACTGGATGAATTAAAAATCCTTGCTGAAAACGGTCAGAAAGATTTGCAGTATGCTGTTGGCTATTACTATGAAAATGGAATTAACACAGAAGTAGATTTTAAGCAGGCGGCTGAATGGTATGAAAAAGCAGCTGCACAGGTTGAAGAGTATGCGATGAAGCAGATAGAGCAAGGTGATTCAATTGGTGGAATTATTGAATGTGTGATAGATGGAATGATGCCGGGAATAGGTGAGCCTGTATTTGACAAGCTTGATGCTAAACTTGCACAGGCTGTATTTTCTATAGGTGCAGTTAAAGGTTTTGAGATAGGAAGCGGATTTAATGCGGCAAGGTTGACAGGAACTGAGAATAATGATGCGTTTTATATGAATAATGGCAAAGTTGAGAAAAAGACAAACAATGCCGGTGGAATTCTTGGCGGTATGAGTGATGGTTCACAGATTGTTTTCAGGACAGCAATCAAGCCTACACCATCAATATCATCTGTTCAGGATACAGTTAATAAAGACGGGGAAGATATAAAAGTATCTATAAAGGGAAGACATGATCCTATGATTGTGCCACGTGCTGTAGTTGTTGTTGAATCTATGGCAGCACTTGCACTTGTAGATTTGATTTTTGAAAATATGACATCACGCATAGATAATATTGTGAAATTTTATAAAAAATAGGCAGGATAAAAATGTACAAATTATTAAAAACAGACGGACGTGCCAAGAGGGCTGAGATGCATACTGTGCATGGTGTTATACAGACACCTGTATTTATGAATGTGGGAACAGTTGCAGCAATAAAGGGTGCTGTTTCAACAGCAGACCTTAATGAAATAGGAACACAGGTTGAATTATCAAATACATATCATCTTCATGTAAGACCGGGTGATAAACTGATAAAAGAGCTTGGCGGACTTCATAAGTTTATGAACTGGAATAAACCTATTCTTACTGATTCGGGTGGATTTCAGGTGTTTTCGCTTGCAAAGTTAAGAAAAATCAAAGAAGAGGGCGTTACATTTAACAGTCATATTGACGGACATAAGATATTCATGGGACCGGAGGAGAGCATGCAGATACAGTCAAACCTTGGCTCCACGATAGCTATGGCATTTGACGAGTGCCCATCTAGCGTTGCAGACAGACAGTATGTGACAAACTCTGTAAACAGGACCGCGCGCTGGCTTGAGAGGTGCAAAAAGGAGATGGCACGCTTAAACAGTTTACCGGATACTATCAACAAGGAGCAGCTCTTATTCGGTATCAATCAGGGAGCTATTTATGATGATATAAGAATTGACCATGCAAAGCGCATTTCTGAGCTTGAGCTGGATGGATATGCTGTCGGCGGACTGGCGGTAGGAGAGAGCCATGAGGAGATGTACCATATTCTTGATGAAACAGTGCCTCATCTGCCTGTTAATAAACCTACATACCTGATGGGAGTAGGAACTCCTGCCAATATACTTGAGGGTGTAGAGAGAGGAATCGACTTCTTTGACTGTGTATACCCAAGCAGAAACGGCCGTCACGGACATGTATACACGAATCACGGCAAGCTTAATCTGTTCAACCAGAAGTATCAGAAGGATATGCGCCCTATTGAGGAGGGCTGTAACTGTCCTGCCTGCCGCACATATTCGCGTGCATATATCAGGCATCTTTTAAAGGCAAAGGAGATGCTCGGAATGAGACTGTGTGTGCTCCATAATTTGTATTTCTACAACAACATGATGGAGGAGATAAGGGATTCGCTTGATGCAGGCCGTTTTGCCTCATACAAGGCTGAAAAGCTCTATGGAATGACACAGGGAGAGCAGAGCTAGCAGATAAATATAAAAAATCTCGAAAATGATAAAAAATCCTTGCCGTTAGCACGTTTAACGTGTATTATGGTAATAGTGCTTAGAACACATCAATTATAGAATATTTAGGAGGAACAATTGATGACATCAATTTTAGCAAACGGTCAGGCAGCAGGAACAATTGGAATGGTTGTCTGGTTAGTAGTACTTTTCGCAGTTATGTATTTTCTTATGATCCGTCCACAGAAGAAGGAGCAGAAGAAAAAGGAGCTTATGCTTAATGAGGTTGCAACAGGAGACACAGTTCTTACAACAAGTGGATTTTACGGTACAGTTATCGATATCGAGGACGATACTGTAATCGTTGAGTTTGGTAACAACAAGAACTGCCGTATTCCAATGCAGAAGGCAGCTATCGCTGACCTTGAGAAAGCAGAGGATTCAGCTAAATAATGTAGATTTGTAAAGCCGTCACATAAGTGGCGGTTTTCTTATTATCCGCATCTCTTGCAATAATAATAAAAAACTGTTATTATAGTATGCAGTTATTATAAGCTGCAGTTATAAATTGCATGAAAAAGTAAAATATCCCGGCATATTGAAATAACTACTTTAATGCTTTAATATAAGAATATGTATTTTTATGTAAAAGAGGTAAGAAATTATGGAATATAAAGTTGGTGTAATTTCAGGAGATGGAATCGGACCGGAGATAGTTACTGAGGCAAAAAAGGTATTGGACAAAATAGCAGACAAGTATGGACACAGCTTCAACTACACAGACATCCTTATGGGTGGCTGCTCAATTGATGCTACAGGTGTTCCTCTTACAGATGAGGCTATTGCGACTGCACTTGATTCAGATGCGGTGCTGATGGGTTCTATCGGTGGCAACACAGCCACATCACCATGGTACAAGCTGGCACCTGAGCTTCGTCCGGAGGCAGGACTTTTAAAGCTTAGAAAGTCGCTCAATCTGTTTGCAAATCTTAGACCGGCATACCTGTACAAGGAGCTTGCTGCAGCATGTCCGCTCCGTAGCGATATCATCGGAGACGGCTTTGATATGATGATTATGCGTGAGCTTACAGGAGGTCTTTACTTCGGAGCCAGAGAGACAAAAGAGGTGGATGGAGTTGTTACGGCCACAGATACACTGACATACAATGAGAATGAAATCAGAAGAATCGCAAAGCGGGGCTTCGATATAGCCATGAAGAGAAGGAAAAAGGTCACATCCGTAGACAAGGCAAATGTGCTTGATTCTTCCAGATTATGGAGAAAGATCGTCGAGGAGGTCGCTAAGGATTATCCGGAGGTTACATACGAGCATATGCTTGTTGATAACTGTGCAATGCAGCTTGTAAAGGATCCTAAGCAGTTTGATGTTATCCTCACAGAGAATATGTTTGGCGATATTTTATCGGATGAAGCAAGTATGGTGACAGGCTCAATCGGTATGCTTTCATCAGCAAGCCTTAACGATACAAAGTTCGGACTTTACGAGCCAAGTGGCGGATCTGCTCCTGATATCGCAGGAAAGGGCATTGCAAACCCTATCGCAACAATCCTTTCAGCTGCCATGATGCTTCGCTATTCATTTGATCTGGACAAGGAAGCACAGGCAATCGAAGATGCTGTAAAGCAGGTGCTTAAGGAGGGCTACAGGACAATCGACATCATGCCACAGCCGGGCGAGACTACAGAGGGTATCACACAGGTAGGCACAGCACAGATGGGCGATCTCATCGCAGAACGTGTGTAGCCGCATGACTTATAATAGACAGCTAACAGGTTGTAGATATGCAGATTGTTGTGTATACAGTAGTAATGATGAAGTACTCAAAGAAATAGTCGGAGATAAATAAGGAGATAAAATATGATAAGTGATAACGCAAGAGCCGGAATGCAGCAGGCACCGGCAAGAAGTTTATTTAATGCTCTTGGTTTTACACCGGAGGAAATGAAAAAGCCTATGGTCGGAATCGTAAGCTCATTCAATGAGATTGTTCCGGGCCATATGAATATAGACAAAATCGTTGAGGCTGTAAAGCTTGGAGTTGCAGAGGCAGGAGGAGTGCCTGTAGTATTTCCTGCAATCGCAGTCTGCGATGGTATTGCAATGGGACATGTGGGTATGAAATATTCCCTTGTCACAAGAGATCTGATTGCTGATTCTACAGAGTGTATGGCAATCGCTCATCAGTTTGATGCACTTGTAATGGTTCCAAACTGTGACAAGAACGTGCCGGGACTTCTGATGGCGGCTGCACGTCTTAATCTGCCTACAGTATTTGTATCAGGCGGACCAATGCTCGCAGGCCACGTAAAGGGCAGAAAGAGAAGCCTTTCATCGATGTTTGAGGCTGTCGGCTCATACGCTGCCGGTACTATGACTGAGGATGATGTATGTGAGTATGAGAACAAGGTATGTCCTACCTGTGGTTCATGCTCGGGAATGTACACAGCCAACTCTATGAACTGTCTTACAGAGGCGCTTGGTATGGGACTTCGCGGAAACGGAACAATACCTGCTGTATATTCAGAGCGTATACGCCTTGCAAAGCATGCCGGAATGGCTGTTATGGATATGTACAACAAGGGCATCAAAGCAAGAGATATCATCACAAAGGATGCAATAATGAACGCACTCACAGTTGATATGGCACTCGGCTGCTCTACAAACTCTATGCTTCATCTTCCGGCTATCGCTCATGAGATAGGCTTTGATTTTGATATCAGCTTTGCAAATCCAATCAGTGAGAGGACACCAAATCTCTGCCACCTTGCCCCGGCAGGCCCTACATATATGGAGGACTTAAACGAGGCCGGCGGTGTGTGGGCTGTCATGAAAGAGCTTGCTGATATCGGACTTTTAAATACAGATTGTATGACTGTTACAGGAAAGACAGTTGGAGAGAATATAAAGAATGCAGTCAATAGAGACCCTGAGGTCATCAGACCGGTAGATAATCCATATTCAAAGACCGGAGGACTTGCAGTGCTTAAAGGAAATCTGGCTCCGGACGGCTCTGTAGTAAAGCGTTCAGCTGTTGTCGATGAGATGATGGTTCATGAAGGACCTGCAAGAGTATTTGACTGCGAGGAGGATGCAATTGCAGCAATAAAGGGCGGCAAGATCGTAGAGGGTGATGTGGTTGTCATCAGATACGAGGGACCAAAGGGCGGCCCTGGAATGAGAGAGATGCTTAATCCTACATCCGCTATTGCCGGAATGGGACTTGGAAGCTCTGTAGCACTCATCACAGACGGACGTTTTTCAGGAGCTTCAAGAGGAGCTTCAATAGGTCATGTTTCACCTGAGGCCGCAGTAGGCGGACCGATTGCTCTGGTTGAAGAGGGAGATATCATAAAGATTGATATTCCAAACATGAAGCTTGAGCTCGATGTGTCAGACGAGGTGCTTGCTGAGCGTAAGGCAAAGTGGCAGCCAAGGGAGCCGAAGGTTACAACAGGCTATTTGAAGAGATACGCAGCGCTTGTTACATCAGGAAACAGAGGAGCCATCCTTGCACTTCCGGGCGAGCAGAACGCGTAGTATATATTTTGATAGAAAATTCAGTACGAATAAGGATTTTACCTATTATCGTAAAGGATTCGTATAAGAAAAAGAGGAATACAAGATGCAGTTAACAGGATCACAGGTTATTATAGAATGCTTAAAAGAACAGGGTGTTGACACAGTATTCGGTTATCCGGGAGGAGCCATCCTTAATGTCTATGACGAGCTCTACAAGCATCCGGAGATTAAGCATGTGCTGACCTCACATGAGCAGGGAGCAAGCCATGCGGCCGACGGCTATGCGAGAAGCACCGGAAAGGTTGGTGTCTGTCTGGCTACAAGCGGACCGGGCGCGACAAATCTGGTCACAGGAATTTCGACAGCATACATGGATTCGATTCCAATCGTCGCGATCACATGTAATGTCGGAGTCTCGTTACTTGGAAAGGACAGCTTTCAGGAGATAGATATTGCCGGAATTACAACGCCTGTAACCAAATACAGCTTTATTGTAAAGGATGTAGAGAAGCTTGCAGATACAATACGCAGAGCTTTCAATATAGCAAGAAAAGGCAGACCGGGTCCTGTGCTTGTGGATATTCCAAAGAATGTTACGGCTGATCTGGTAGAGTACACCAGGCAGGAAATCAAGCTTCCTGAGCGTGTGACAGAAACAATTACAGACAGTGACATTGATAATGCAATTGAACTCATAAAAGCATCCAAAAAGCCATATATATTTGTAGGAGGCGGAGTGGTTCTCTCCGGAGCAAGCAAAGAGCTTAAGGAATTTGTAGACAAGGTGAATGCACCTGTTTGCGATACGCTCATGGGCAAGGGCGCATATGACGGCACAAGTGATAACTACACAGGCATGCTTGGTATGCATGGCACAAAGACCTCAAACCTTGGAGTTTCAGAGTGCGACCTTTTGATTGCAGTTGGTACACGTTTTTCGGACAGAGTGCTTGGCAATCCTAAAAAGTTTGCAGACCAGGCCAAGATATTACAGTTTGATGTAGATGCAGCAGAGATTAATAAAAATATCCGTGTTACATCGAGTGTTATAGGCGATGTGAAGGAAATACTTACACGCATCAACAAAAAGCTCACACAGCTTGACCACAATTCATGGGTTGAGCATGTGCTTGCATATGCAAAGACTTTTCCTCTTACATATCACAAAGAGGGACTAAGCGGACCATTTGTTATTGAAAAAATCTATGAAATGACAAAAGGAAATGCTATAATGGTTACTGAGGTCGGTCAGCATCAGATGTGGGCAGCCCAGTATTACAAATACAGTAAGCCGAGAACTCTTCTTACATCAGGAGGTCTTGGTACCATGGGATACGGTCTTGGTGCTGCAATCGGTGCCCAGACAGCTAATCCTGACAGGACTGTAGTCAATATTGCAGGTGACGGATGCTTCAGAATGAACATGAACGAGCTTGCAACAGCTTCAAGAGAAAAGCTTCCTCTTATCGAGGTTATAATAAACAACCATGTACTTGGAATGGTACGCCAGTGGCAGACTCTTTTTTACGAGAAGCATTACTCGGCAACCGTACTTGATGATGGGGTGGATTATGTAAAGCTTTCAGAAGCAATGGGAGCCACCGCACGACGTGTTAAGACCCAGGAAGAATTTGAAAAAGCATTTGCAGATGCCTTAAAGAGCAAGACACCGTTTGTCATCGATTGTATCATTGATTCAGATGACAAGGTATGGCCTATGGTTGCACCGGGCAAGCCTATCAACGAGTCTTTCGATGAAGAGGACTACAATGCGACACAAGGAGGAAATTAGAGTGAGTAGAGTTTACAATTTTTCAGCAGGACCTGCAGTTTTACCTGAGGAGGTATTGCAGGAAGCAGCAGCAGAGATGATGGATTATAAGGGAAGCGGAATGTCGGTTATGGAGATGAGCCACAGATCTAAATGGTTTGATGACATCATCAAGGATGCCGAGAATGATCTCCGCGAGCTTATGAATATACCTGACAATTACAAGGTACTTTTCCTTCAGGGTGGTGCTTCACAGTTCTTCGCTGAGGTACCGATGAACCTTATGAAAAATAAAAAAGCAGGATACATTATCACAGGTCAGTGGGCTAAAAAGGCGTTTGCCGAGGCTAAGATTTACGGAGACGCCGTAGAGCTTGCTTCATCTGCAGATGAGACCTTCTCATACATACCTGACTGCTCAGATTTACCAATCACAGATGATATGGATTATGTATATATTTGCGAGAACAATACTATCTACGGAACAAAGTATAAGAAGCTTCCAAACACAAAGGGAAAGAACCTTGTAGCTGATGTATCTTCATGCTTCTTATCAGAGCCTGTAGATGTATCAAAATATGCTGTTATCTATGGCGGAGTACAGAAGAATGTAGGACCTGCCGGAGTAGTTATAGCAATTATCAGAGAGGACCTTATCACAGATGATTGTCTACCGGGCACACCAACCATGCTCAAGTGGAAGACTCAGGCCGATAATGATTCTCTTTACAATACACCACCATGCTACGGCATCTATATCTGTGGCAAGGTATTCAAATGGCTCAAGAAGATGGGCGGTCTTTCAGTTATGAAGGAGAGAAATGAAGAGAAGGCCAAGATTCTCTACGATTTCCTTGATCAGAGCAAGCTCTTTAAGGGAACAGTAAGAAAAGAGGACAGATCACTCATGAATGTTCCGTTTGTAACAGGAGATGCAGAGCTTGATGCCAAGTTTGTAAAGGAGGCAACTGCAGCCGGATTTGTAAACCTTAAGGGACACCGTACAGTTGGCGGAATGAGAGCATCTATCTACAATGCTATGCCAAAAGAGGGCGTTGAGAAGCTTGTAGAGTTTATGAAGAAGTTTGAGGAGGAGAATGCATAATGTTCAATTACACATGCTTAAACCCAATCGCAGGAGTAGGCCTTGACCTGTTCTCTGACGATTATAAAAAGGTTGATGATATTAAGGATGCAGATGCAGCACTTGTAAGAAGTGCCGCTATGCATGACATGGAGCTTGGTGACAAGGTGCTTGCTGTGGCAAGAGCAGGAGCAGGAGTAAACAATATTCCGCTTGACAAGTGTGCCGAGCAGGGAATCGTTGTATTCAACACACCGGGAGCCAATGCAAATGGTGTTAAGGAGCTTGTGTTTGCCGGAATGCTTTATGCATCAAGAGATATCGTTGGAGGTATCGACTGGTGTCTTGCAAACCAGAACGATGAGAATATTGCGAAGACAGCCGAGAAGCAGAAAAAGAACTTTGCAGGAACAGAGATTTCAGGCAAGAAGCTCGGTGTTATCGGACTTGGAGCCATCGGTGTACTTGTTGCAAATGCTGCAGTACATATGGGCATGGATGTTTACGGATATGATCCATACATCTCAGTAAATGCTGCATGGAACCTTTCAAGAAGCGTTAAGCATATCAGCAATGTTGAGGACATCTACAAGAACTGTGATTTCATCACAATCCATGTACCTCTTCTTGATTCAACAAAGAAGATGGTAAACGCTGATGCTATTGCAATGATGAAGCCAACCGCTATCGTATTAAATTTTGCCAGAGATCTTCTCGTTGACGAAGAGGCTATGGTAGATGCACTTGCCAAGGGAAAGGTTAAGAAGTACGTTTCAGATTTCCCTAACAACACAACTGTTGGAGCAAAGGGCTGCATCGTAACACCTCATCTTGGAGCATCTACAGCAGAGTCAGAGGACAATTGTGCAGTTATGGCTGTCAAGGAGTTGAGAGATTACTTAGAGAATGGTAATATCGTTCATTCAGTAAACTTCCCTGACTGCAGCATGGGTGCATGCACAGCTTCAGGCAGAGTCGGAATCCTTCACAAGAATGTTAAGGGTATGATTGGACAGATTACAACAGCTCTTGCAGAGGCTGATATCAATGTATCTGATCTGACAAACAAGGGCAAGGGTGACTATGCATATTCACTTCTTGATCTTGATTCAGCTATTGATGCTTCTACCGTTGAGAAGCTTTCTGCCATTGACGGAGTGCTCAGAGTGAGAGTTATTAAATAGTGAATTAATATTTGATTTAAATACTGATCCCCCATATTTTATATGGGGGATTTAGTGGGTTATAAGGAAGTAACAAATATAGAAAATATATAAGAAATATAAGAGATATAAAAGATATAAGAGATATATAGGAGATTATATGATCAGACAAATTCTTGGTGAAGTATCAGTGCCGGTTGCAAATACCGAGGTACAGCAGGTTATTGAAAACCCGGGCATTGTAAAGACATATCTGGAGAAGTATATGCCATCGCTTATCAGCTTTCTCGTGCAGCTTGTTGTTGCGATAGTGATACTGCTTATAGGTATTAAGGTGATTAAATCAGTCGTAAAAATAATTAAAAAAGGATTTGATAAAAGCAGAATGGACGCTGCAGTGGCATCATTTCTAGCAAATGTTATTAAATACTTTTTGTATTTTATTCTTGTCATGGCACTGCTTTCGGGCTTTGGAGTGGCGACCGGCTCTGTTATAGCGGTTCTTGGCTCTGCCGGACTTACTGTAGGTATGGCATTGCAGGGCAGTCTGTCGAATTTCGCAGGAGGCGTGCTTATTCTTTTGATGAAGCCGTTTAGCGTGGGCGATTACATAGTTGACGGTTCAAGTGGTACAGAGGGCACTGTAAAGGATATAAATCTGTTTTATACAAGGCTTTTGACAATAGATAACAAGATGGTTATGATACCAAACGGAAAGCTTGCTGATTCGTGTATCACAAATGTATCTATGATGGATAAGAGGATGCTTGATTTGAGAGTAACAGTATCCTACAGCACAGATTTAGCATTTGCAAAGAGTGTGCTGGAATCTGTTGTCACATCAGCAGATACGATGCTTCACGATGAGCCGAGCAATGTGTTTGTGAGTGAGCTGCAGGATTCGGCAATAGAGCTTGGTGCGAGAATCTGGGTGAAGAACGAGGATTACTGGAACACAAAATGGCAGCTTACAGAAGAAATTAAAACAGCATTTGATAAAAATAACATCGAAATTCCGTTTCCGCAGATGGATGTTAATATTCAGAAGAGGAGCATAGACTCTGACTTTTAAAGCCGGGTGTTGCAGAATATTACTTTGACAGATTTTTTGTGGTAAATATACTTATAATTTAACTATAATATGTAAAAATGTGGTATACTATCATCATCGCATTTTAGGAGGAATAATTGATGACAATTCACGATTTGGCTGAATACGAGATTTTAGATGAGCACAGAGTGGAGGATGTCCAGTCGGATGGATTCATTCTGAGACACAAAAAAAGTGGTGCAAGGATTGCCATTTTATCAAATAATGATGATAATAAGGTATTTTATATAGGCTTCAGGACTCCGCCGGAGGATGAGACGGGTGTACCGCATATTATTGAGCATACCACACTCTGCGGTTCAAAGAAGTTCCCTGTAAAGGATCCATTCATTGAGCTGGCAAAGGGCTCGCTCAATACATTTTTAAATGCCATGACATACCCTGACAAGACAGTTTATCCTGTTGCCAGCTGCAATGATCAGGATTTTAAGAATCTCATGGATGTGTATCTGGATGCAGTGTTTAATCCGAATATCACAAAGTACGAGGAGATTTTCAAGCAGGAGGGCTGGCACTACGAGCTTACAGGCAAGGATGATGAGCTTAAGATAAACGGAGTGGTGTACAATGAGATGAAGGGAGCATACTCATCGCCTGACGAGGTGCTTTCAAGCCAGATTTACCGCTCACTGTTTCCGGACAATACCTACAGCAAGGATTCTGGCGGTAATCCGGAGTATATTCCTAAGCTTACGTATGAAGCATATCTGGACTTCTATCATAAGTATTATCATCCATCCAATTCATACATTTATCTGTATGGTGATATGGATGTTGTCGAGAGACTTGAGTGGCTGGATAAGGAATATCTGAGCCTGTATGATTATAAAAAAGTTAATTCAGAAATTAATAAACAGCCTGCATTTGATGAAATAAAGAATGTTGAGGCACAGTATTCAATTACCATGGATGATTCACAGGAGAATAAGACTTATCTATCTTATAACCGTGTGGTAGGGGATTCGCTTGATGAGATGCTCTATCAGGCATTTGATGTGCTTGACTATGCACTTGTCAGCTCACCGGGAGCACCAGTGAGGCAGGCATTGATAGATGCGGGAATCGGTGATGATGTGTATGGCTCATATGATGCGGGCATTTTGCAGCCGGTATTCTCGTTTGTGGCAAAGAATGCCAATGCATCTCAGGCAGATGAGTTTGAAAGCATTATAGAAAGCACTCTTAAAGAAGTTGTTAAAACAGGAATTAATAAAGAAGCATTGCTCGCTGGAATCAACAGCAGCGAGTTCAAATTCAGGGAGGCTGACTTCGGACAGTTTCCTAAGGGACTCCTTTTTGGATTAAACTGTTTAGACAGCTGGCTGTTTGATGATATGAAGCCTTTTATACATCTGGAGTGTCTTGGTACCTTTGCAAAGCTTCGAAAGGCTGTAGATACTGATTATTTTGAAAAGCTTATACAGGAGTATCTGCTTGACAATACCCATGGTTCATCTGTCACAGTAAAGCCGAAGCGCGGCCTTGGCAATGAGAGGGAGGAGGCTTTGGCAAAGGAGCTTTCCGATTATAAGGCATCTCTTTCGGATGAAGAGATTAAAAAGCTGATTGAGGATACAGAGCATTTAAAGAAATACCAGGAGGAGCCTTCGTCGGATGAGGACCTGCGCAAGCTTCCAATGCTTACAAGAGCGGATATGAAAAAGAATGCTATGCCTTTTTCAAACATTGAGGATGAACTTTTGGATGTAAAGGTTGTGCGTCATGACATAGAGTCAAACGGCATTGATTATATATCATTTTTATTTGATGCAGGTGATTTTGCCCAGAGTGAGCTTGGCTATCTTGGCTTCTTCACAAACGCACTCGGGCTGGTGAGCACCGAAAAGTACAGCTATACCGATTTAGCCAATGCTACCAACATATATACCGGCGGAATCAGCACAGGTACTGCAAGTCACCCGGATATTAAGGATAGAAATAATTTCGTGTTTAAGTTTGAGGTGAAGCTTAAGGTGTTGGAGAAAAATCTTGACAAGGCACTTGAGCTTATGGAGCAGATGCTTCTTTCATCGGATTTTACAGATACAAAGAGACTGGGTGAGCTTGTAGCGCAGATTAAGGCAAGGCTTCAGGCTAACCTTAGCAGTTCCGGTCATCTGGTTGCAGCTATGCGAAGTATGTCGAGCTTCTCGCGCTACGCGCTTTATCAGGACGAGCTAAAGGGAATTGCTTTTTACCGCTCTATATGCCGCATAGAAAAGGAGCTTTCCGAGTCACCAAAGAGTGTGTCAGATAAGCTTGCTGCAATAGCCAAAAAGCTGTTTGCAAGAAACAGAATGCTTATCAGCTTTACCGGAAATAACGAGGCATACGGCAATGCAAAGCCTTCGTTGGAAAAAGTTATAGCTGGATTTAATAAAATAAGTGCTGTAGGCAATCAGGCTGAGGTCCATTTTAACACAGCAAAGGAAGCATTTATCGATGCATCACAGATACAGTATGTGGCAAAAACAGGTGATTTCATCTGCGAGGGCTATGAATACACCGGAGCACTGAGACTGCTGCGTATCATCTTAAGCTATGATTATCTCTGGATAAATGTCAGGGTAAAGGGCGGTGCTTACGGCTGCATGAATACCTTCCTTAGAAGCGGAGAGAGCTACTTTGTCTCATATAGAGACCCTAACCTTTCAGACACACTTGATGTCTATGACAGGATACCTGAGTATATAAAGAGCTTTTCACCTGATGAGAGGGATATGACCAAGTATATTATCGGTACCTTCAGTGCTCTTGATACGCCTATGAATCCGGAAGCAAAGGGTAGCAGATCACTGTCTGCATATCTCGAGGGTATTACTTACGAGCAGATTCAAAAGGAGAGAAATGAGATACTAAATGCACAGCCGGAGGATATCAGAAGGCTTGCAGACCTTGTAGAGGCAGTGCTTAAGAAGGACAGTATATGTGTCATCGGCAATGAAAATATGATTAAAGAGTCGGCAGGACTCTTTGAGAATGTTGAAAAGCTTATATAAATACAGATTCACATAGGAGGAAAAATGATACAGAATTTCAAATCGGGTTTTGTTACAATAATCGGTAGACCAAACGTGGGCAAGTCAACACTGATGAACAGGCTTATCGGTCAGAAAATTGCCATCACCTCAAACAAGCCTCAGACCACAAGAAACCGCATCCAGACAGTATACACGGATATGGAAAAGGGACAGATAGTGTTCCTTGATACTCCGGGCATACACAAGGCCAAAAATAAGCTGGGCGAGTATATGGTCAATGTGGCGGAAAAGACATTGAATGAGGTGGATGTTGTGCTGTGGCTTGTGGAACCGACCAACTTTATCGGGGCGGGAGAGCAGCATATCATAGAGCAGCTTAAAAAGGTTAATACACCTGTTATATTGATTATCAACAAGGTAGATACAGTGGAAAAGGAAAAGGTGCTTGAGTATATAGACACCTACCGCAAGGTATACGACTTTGCAGAGATTATTCCTACGTCAGCCTTAAGAGGACAGAATACGGATGATGTTATTAATTCTATATTTAAGTATTTGCCTTATGGGCCACAGTTCTATGATGAGGATACCATCACAGATCAGCCGGAGCGTGCAATCTGTGCTGAGATTATCAGGGAAAAAGCGCTCCATGCTCTAAATGACGAGGTGCCGCATGGCATTGCAGTGGGAATTGACCGCATGAAGACAAGAAAGACAAAGAGCGGTTCTATTATAGATATGGATGCCACAATTGTCTGCGAGCGAGACTCCCATAAGGGAATCATTATAGGAAAGCAGGGCAGCATGCTTAAAAAAATCGGCACCAATGCGCGCTATGAGATGGAAAGACTGCTTGACTGTAAGGTGAATCTGAAGCTATGGGTGAAGGTAAAGAAGGATTGGAGAGACAGCGACTTCCTCATCAAGAACTTTGGATACAAAGAGGAAGAATAGTATTTTGAAAGTAAGATTAAGATGTCACAGAGTGTAGTGTTGACCGGTATGGTGCTTTCAGCCATGCCGGTAGGGGATTTTGACAAAAGAATAACGATTCTCACAAAGGAACGAGGAAAAATCACAGCCTTTGCAAGGGGCGCAAGACGTCCAAACAGTCAGCTTATGGCAGGAAGCAATCCATTTTCGTTCGGTGAGTTTGAACTGTTTGAGGGTAAAAGCGCATATTCTCTTTCAAAGGTCACAATCAGCAACTATTTCAGAGAGCTGACACAGGATTTGGAAGCAGTATACACCGGGTTTTACTTTCTGGAGTTCTGCGGATATTTTTGTCAGGAGAACAATGACGAGAAGGATATGTTAAAGCTCCTTTATCAATCACTCAGGGCTCTTGAATCACCGGCATATAAAAATGAGCTGGTCAGGGCTGTTTTTGAGCTTAAGGCTATTACGATAAATGGCGAGGGTCCATCGCTCTTTTCGTGTATACACTGTCATTCGAGGGAAGGACTTAATGTCTTTTCGGCAAGACGCGGAGGGGTGTTTTGCGACAACTGTGGCACGCAGGTGCAGGGCAGGCATATACTAAGCGATACACTCTATACCATGCAGTATATTGTTTCAGCTGATATCACGAAGCTGTACACATTTGCAGTGTCAGACGATGTGCTTGAGGAGCTGAGAAGCATAATGAAGGAATATCTTTCAATCTATGTGCATCATGATTTTAAATCAGCAGCTTTTCTGTGATAAATTAAAGCATGAAATTAAATCATGAAATAATTAATACATACTATGCATGTCGTTGCCCTTTAAAATATGATACTTGAAATCATATATACAAAAGGGTATAATATCATAGATTATATTTTAGGAGGCAGCTATGAATAAAAAGCTATCAATGCTGTTGCCTGTTATTGCGACATGCGGTTTGCTTGCCGGGTGCGGTACGGATTATTATACCAAGGACAGCACGGTGTTTGTTGCAAAAAACGGCAGTGTGGTATCTACAGATGTCGAGGACTTTGATACAGCTGCATACAAGCAGGATGACTTACAAAGCTATGTGGACAAGTCAATAGACGACTACAATAAGAAGAATGACGGTTCGATCAAGCTCAAAAAGCTGACTGTCGAGAAAAAGAAGGCATCTCTTACCATGAGCTATGTGTCAACCGATGAATACACTGATTTCAATGGGACAAAGCTTTTTTCAGGTACGATTGCGGAGGCTCTGGCAGCCGGATATGATTTCAAGACAGATTTTGCAGCGATAGATGATGGCAAGGCAAAGAAATGTGAGGCATCTGAGTTTCTGGATGAAACCGGCTACAAGGTCGTTGTTTACGAAGGCAGCTCAAATTTGCACGTGAAAGGAAAAATATTATATGCATCTGTCGACAAAGTAAAGCTTGTAGATGACAAAACAGTTGCGATTGGTGAAAAGTACAGCCTGCTTGCATCACAAACCACAGGGACAGAGAGTGCCACAGAGAGCACAGAAGCAGTAAAAGCCGATGCTACGGAAGGAACGGAAAACGGAGCGGATGATAGTGTCAGTGATGATGATATATTAAACTCGGTCAAGCAAGACAACGAGGTCACATTTGACTTTGACAGTGAGGAGGACAATTCGGCGCCGGTGTCATATATCACATATGTTATATATAAGTAGATTAAGGCGTGAATTGTTATTTAATTATAATTTAATAATACAAGTAACTATTCAGTACAGCTGATTCTAATGCGCCTGCAGCTTACAGCTGTGAAGGTACTGAACAGTTATGAATACAAATAAATCATAAGTAAGATAGAGAGGAAACAAGAATTATGGAAAAGACCATGGACAAAATCGTACAGGTAGCAAAAGCAAGAGGATTTGTATATCCGGGCTCAGAAATTTACGGAGGTCTTGCAAATACATGGGATTATGGAAACCTGGGCGTAGAGCTTAAAAACAACGTAAAAAGAGCATGGTGGAAGAAATTTATCCAGGAGAATCCTTATAACGTAGGTGTAGACTGCGCCATCCTCATGAATCCTCAGACATGGGTTGCATCAGGACATCTCGGCGGCTTCTCAGATCCGCTTATGGATTGTAAGGAGTGCCACGAGCGATTCAGAGCAGATAAAATCATTGAGGATTTTGCACAGGACAATGGTATTGAGCTTGAGACATCAGTTGATGGCTGGACAAACGAGCAGATGGTAGATTTCATCAAGGAGCACAATGTTCCATGTCCATCATGCGGCAAGCACAATTTCACAGATATCAGACAGTTCAACCTCATGTTCAAAACCTTCCAGGGTGTTACAGAGGATGCTAAGAATACAGTATATCTTCGTCCGGAGACCGCACAGGGTATCTTTGTAAACTTTAAAAATGTACAGCGTACATCACGTAAAAAGATTCCATTTGGTATCGGACAGGTTGGTAAGTCATTCCGTAACGAGATTACACCTGGTAACTTCACCTTCAGAACACGTGAGTTCGAGCAGATGGAGCTTGAGTTCTTCTGCGAGCCTGGAACAGATCTTGAGTGGTTTAAGTATTGGAGAGGCTTCTGCCGTGACTGGCTCATTTCCCTTGGAATCAAGGAGGATGAGATGAGACTGCGTGACCATGATCCTGCAGAGTTGGCCTTCTACTCAAAGGGAACTACAGATATCGAGTTCTTATTCCCATTCGGATGGGGCGAGCTTTGGGGCATTGCTGATCGTACAGATTATGACCTCGGACGTCATCAGGAAGTTTCAGGACAGGATCTTACATACTTCGATGACCAGAAGAATGAGAAATATCTGCCATACGTTATCGAGCCATCACTCGGTGCAGACCGTGTAGTACTTGCCTTCCTTTGCGCAGCTTATGATGAGGAGGATATCGGTACACCGGAGAAGCCGGATGTCAGAACAGTATTCCATTTCCATCCTGCACTTGCACCTGTAAAGATTGGAGTGCTTCCGCTGTCAAAGAAGCTAAATGAGAGTGCTGAAAAGGTATTTGCACAGCTTTCAAAGACATACAACTGTGAGTATGATGACAGAGGAACAATCGGAAAGAGATATCGCCGTCAGGATGAAATCGGAACACCATTCTGCGTGACATATGATTTCGACTCAGAGGAAGACCATTGCGTGACAGTACGTGACCGTGACACAATGGAGCAGGAGCGTATCGCAATTGATGAGCTTGATGCTTATTTTGCAAAGAAATTTGAGTTTTAGAGTTAAAAATAAAAAAAATTAAGCAGAAGTGAACTACTGGAAATGCTTTTAGGTGGAGCCAATGGAGCAGGAGCAGTTAGGTCTGTCCGTGTTCAAAAAAATAGTATGAAACATAAGGGAAAAGATAATAAAAATTAGTTGATATTTGCTGAAATTATGGTATTATTAATGTGTGCACTTACATGAGTGCACACATTAATCAAGTATATGGATGGTTTTTTACCATACCAGAAATAAAATTTAGGAGGAATTGCAAAATGGCAAACAAGTGGGTATATACCTTCAAAGAGGGTAACATGACCATGCGTAATCTTCTCGGTGGTAAGGGTGCTAACCTCGCTGAGATGACAGAGATTGGACTTCCTGTACCACAGGGCTTCACAATCACTACTGAGGCTTGTACACAGTACTACGAGGATGGACGTAAGATCAATGATGAGATTATGGCTCAGACTATGGAAGGTGTAAAATGGATGGAAGAGGTTAACGGAAAGAAATTCGGTGACCTTAAGAATCCTCTTCTCGTATCTGTTCGTTCAGGTGCCAGAGCTTCAATGCCAGGTATGATGGATACAATCCTTAACCTTGGTCTTAATGATGATGTTGTTGCAGCTATGATCGCTGGTAACCCAGATCCAGCATTCGAGCGTTTCGTATATGATTCATACAGACGTTTCATCCAGATGTTCTCAGACGTTGTTATGGAAGTTGGTAAGAAGTACTTC
>ENA-OPSJ01001128-OPSJ01001128.1-human-gut-metagenome-genome-assembly--contig:-NODE-1128-length-21155-cov-3.075498_pt1 | contig 21155 bp, 18 predicted proteins | sample MGYA00241801_ERZ501893 | MGnify/ENA primary metagenome ERZ501893 (study PRJEB25962, sample SAMEA2042219) | human gut metagenome | biome: human gut; feature: human-associated habitat; material: faeces...
CAGCAGTGATTGCCTGCAGCAAGAGGGCAAGAGGCTTTTTTGTGAAACTGTATAAAAAAGTTTTCGGCGGACACGGAATTGTGCGCCGGATGGGTGAAGCAAGATTTGCGTCAGCGATGGCGATGGGGATGATGAGCGGATTAAATACCGAAGATGCATTCCGTACAGCGATGCTTTTTCAGGACGTAAATCAAAAGACGAAGAAGCGTTATGAGAAATGCCTTGAGATGCTGGAAGTGGGCGAGCCAATGGCGAAGTCATTCCGAGAAAATGAAGTGTTGGAAGCGTCATTTTGCCGGATTTTAGATTTGGGTGCCAAAAGTGGTACATCTGATACGGCGATGGCAGAAATTTCACGGCGTATGGACGACAGAGTGCAGTTGGAAATTGCACGAAAAGTTGGAAAGATTGAGCCTACGATTGTCATTATTACTTCAATTCTTGTAGGAATTGTTTTGATAACCGTGATGTTACCGTTGATTCATATCATGTCTTCGATTGGATAGGATGGATGAAAATGATGAAGCAGAAAAGTTTTTTAATTATAAAAATTGTATTGCTGACAGCGGTGATTGGCGGACTGCTTTATGCGATGAACGCGGGGGCGGCAAGGCTGAATCAGGGGCAGGAGGCAGAGAGCATGAAACAACTCGAAAACTCCATTCGTAAGGCAACAATGACCTGCTATGCGACAGAAGGCGTATATCCGCCTACCCTTGAATATTTAAAGAAAAATTACGGAATCCAGATTGATGAAAGCCGTTTTACCGTCTTTTATGAAGTATTTGCCAAAAATTTGATGCCGGAAATTACAGTAATGGAAAATCAGGAGCGGGTCGATTAGCAATGAAGAGAAGCAGCCAGAGACATAGTATTGAAAATGTATTTGTTCTTGTATTGTTTGCTATCTTTGCCATGACAATTGTGGCAGTTCTAGCATTGGGAGCAAATCAATATAAAAGTTTGGTCGAGCGTGATAATAATGCATACAACAAAAGAATTATCACGTCTTATGTGTCTGCCCAGATTCGTGGTTATGACAGAGCAGATGCCGTAAAAGTGGGCGGATTTGCTTCGCCGGATGTGGATGATGAGGTAAATACGCTGCATCTTTTGGAAACAATCGATGGCATTCGGTATGATTTGAAAATTTATTATTATCAGGGTAAGGTGTATGAGTTGTTTGCCGCTGAGGAATCCGAGATGAAGCCGGAAGATGGTGTGGCGATTATGGATGCGAAAGATTTGCATTTTGAAAAGAAAGGAAGTCTCATACGAATTACATCCAAAGATAGCGAAGGACGTGAGAATGAGACAACCGTTTCTATGCGAAGTGAAGAAAGCGGGGTGGCATTGTGAATTATGAAAGAAGCAAAGCTCCGTTAGCGCTGATGGAGCAGATTATTATGATTTTAGTGTTTGCGCTGGCGGCAGCCGTGTGTTTGCAGGCATTTGTCTATGCTAATGGATTATCTACGCGTGGTGAAAAGGAAAACATTGCGGCGGAACACGCACAGGAAGTAATTGAGATGTGTAAAACGTGCGCCGGCGACTGGCAGAAAGTAGTAGGGGAGATGCCCGGTCAGATTGAGGGAGATACTCTGGAAATTCCTTTTGAGCAGGACCATATGACGGTCCAAATGATAAAGACGGATGCAGATGAGTATTTGACAAATGCAAAAGTTACCGTTTTTGATGAAGATAAGGAAGAAATTTATCATGTTGCGGCGGCTTGGCAGAGAGGGGGCACATCATGAAAAAACGAAAGCTCTCATTCACAAGCGTTGGCGGCAGTTCGATTCTGACGATTTTTGCCGTGTTATGTTTTTTGGTTTTTGCCCTTTTGTCACTGTCGACAGCAAAAGCAAACTATAACCTGTCAGAAAAATCTGTAAAAGCGGTGAACAATTACTATGCAGCAGATACGAAGGCAGAAGAGGTATATGCACAGATTCGGGCAGGTAATATGCCGGATGGCGTGCAACAGAAAGGAAATACGTATACTTACACTTGTGCGATTGATGATAAGCAGAAACTGTTTGTTGAAATCAAAAAACAAAAAGAAAAATTTCATGTAGTAAAGTGGGAGAAGCAGTATACCGGTGAGTGGAAACCGGACGATACCATCGATGTTTGGGATGGAATGGAACAAATGCTTCCAGACTAAAGAAAGAGAGAAAAGATATGGAACGTTTAGTGGAAATATTAAGAAAAGCGGTCTCTGACGGAGCATCGGATATTTTTATTGTTGCCGGTGGTGCATTGAGTTATAAGGTGGATGGCGAAATTCGTCCAATGGAAGCTTCGGCGGAGCGTCTGATGCCGGATGACACAAAGGTGCTTTTAGATGAAATCTATGAGTGCGCCAGCCGGGAGAAAACACATTTTTTAGAAGAGGGAGATGATGATTTTTCCTTTGCTATTGAGGACTTGGCGAGATTTCGTGTCAATTCATATTTCCAACGTGGCTCACAGGCGGCGGTTATCCGTGTTGTTTCGTTCCGGATTCCGGATTACAGGGAACTGGGAATTCCGGAAGAGGTAATTGCTCTGTCGAAACTACAGCACGGCATGATTATTATTTCAGGAACGGCTGGAAGCGGAAAATCGACGACACAGGCGTGTATTATCGATGCGATTAACAAAGAGCGGGAAGCGCACATTATTACGTTGGAAGACCCGATTGAGTATTTGCACCGAAATCAGAAATCGTTAATTAGTCAGCGTGAAATTGCGATTGATACCGAGAATTATCTGACCGGACTTCGCGCGTGCCTGCGTCAGGCGCCGGATGTTATTCTGTTAGGGGAAATGCGCGATGCGGAAACGATTCGCACGGCGATGACAGCAGCGGAAACCGGACATCTTGTTATTGCAACTCTGCACACCAAGGGAGCGGTAAATACGATTGATCGAATTGTGGACTCCTTCCCGGCAGATCAGCAGGACCAGATTAAAATCCAGTTATCACTTGTGTTAGACTGCATCGTTTCCCAGCAGCTACTGCAGAGAGAAGGCGGCGGTATGATTCCTGCGGTGGAAATTATGAAAATTGTGCCGGCGATTCAGAACATGATTCGAGACAGCAAAAACTATCAGATTGATAATGTCATTCAGACATCCGGAGAACTGGGGATGGTTTCGATGGATCAGTACATTTTGAAACTGTACCGGAAAGGCGAAATCAGCGAAGAAACCGCACTTTTATCCGCCATTAATCCGGAACAGTTAAAGAGAAAATTAAGCCGGTAATTATTTTACAGTATTTGGAAGGACGAAACGCACTACAAAGATTTCGTCCTTTGGCTCAAAGGAAATAACACCCTTTGCCTTGTCAACGATGAGGCGGGCAGACTGGGTACCGATACCCATGCCGGAATGTTTTGTTGAGAAGAACCGATTCGCTTTTTGGATTGGTTCTTTTTTGCAGCTATTTTCAATCATTGCAACAATGTTGTTTTTCTGTAGCTGAATCTGGATGCGGATATACGCATTTTCCGGTGTCTGTCTTGCGGCCTCCCATGCATTTTCCAAAAGATTACCAAACAAAATCGAAAAGTCAGTGTCTGGAATCGACAGTGTTTGCGGAAGATTTGCCAGACATTCAAAAGCTACGTCGTTGTTTTTACAGAGTGTTTGATAGTATTGTAAAATCGCATCCGCGAGCATATTACGGCATAATACGATACGTCCTTTCTGCTCCCTCTGCTCTGCGTATTGTGCCAAGTATTCCAGTGCTTTTTCGCGCTCATTATTTTGCAGATAGGTTGTGACTGTCTGTATATGGTGACGGTGGTCGTGGCGCAGGCGAATTGATTCGTCAATGCGTTCCGTAAGTTCCTGATAGTGCGCCTTCTGAATTTCAATCTGTTTTGCCAGATAATGAGTTTCTTCCTCCAACAAAAGTTTTGCGCGGTAGGTCTTCGATAAATCCTGCCACAATTCATAGCCGATGGAAACGACCAGTAAAAAGGTGCCGATTTCCTGAAACCAGCCGCCGTAAATCGGTTCGTAGCCGGGATACATGCGGTCAGCAGTCAGAGAGGAAGCAAACAAAACGGTACCAATTAAGAGAATTGGTACCGTGAGCGATTCTTTCTGATACGAATAATATGCCTGAAATAAAAGCAAAAGGGCGCAGCCCGCTTTGTATAAAAACAAAAATTCAGAATATATTTTGGCAAAGTGTGTGCTGCCGTGTAAAAACAGAGTGAATACAAGCGACAAAACAACACAGCTGCCAAAGATAAGCGTTTCACGCCGAATCAATTTCTTAGGAAGATTTAAAATCGTTCCCTGCAATAAAACCATGCATGGATACATGGCGGTCAGGCAGGCAATTTCCAGTGGATACCACGGAAAAACGGTAAAACTGCCATAGGAAAATAGAACCGGATACAGGGAGACAACAAAAAATAAACTACATAAAATGGTAAAAACCAGCGCATTATTATGTTTTAGCCGGCAGAAAAAGAACAGCGAGCAGGCGGCAAAAAGGAAAATGGCTGCAAGCGTAATGCCGGAGATGAAAAGTCTTGTAGAAAGATATTTCTGGATGGCAGTAACTGTTCCAAAGGCTGGTGGATAGGTAATGCCACTGTAAATATGCGAATAATTGGTGGCAATAATTGTGATATGAACGGTTCCGGAGGCGGTAAAAGAAATTTCTTTATTGCCAATTAAATCTTTATAATGCGCCAGGTCTGGATTTCCCAGCGAGCAGACTTTTTCCTCGTTTAGGTAGAGTGTGTAAGCGGAAAAAATTTCCGGCAGATATAAAGAATATGTCCGTGCCGTGTCTGGGAGAGACAGCGTTAAGCGGTAGGTGGCAGTGCCATTCGATGCCTCGGAAGTACTGCCAAGACTGAAATTGCCAAATGAGCCAAGGGTTAAAAAAGTGCCTCCCGTTACACTTTTTTCATTAAAATCGGAAGGCGTATATTGTTTGCCCGGGAAAAAATTCCACTGATGGGCAAGAAAAATTACGGAATCCCCGGATAAGTCGGCATCGGAACAAAACATGACACCGCCCATCGGGTAAACCGGATTATTTTCGTATTTATTGTTGTAATAGAATAGAAAATGCGCAAGCAGCAGAAAGGAGGCAAAAGGAAGAAACAAAGCGAGAAATAGTTTGATAAAGCGAGGTTTCATCTTAATGTTTCCTTTCTTTTTTGTGGTAGACAAAGCAGCCGGTCGAAATCAGAACTAACACAATGGCACCTATAATTACAAGATGAGGCACGCGATTTCTTTTGACCGGAAGATTTTGTTTGGCAGAGCCGGGTGGCTTGTAAACGCCGGTTTTGTCAATGGTGCGCGTTTTGTTCTCCTGCTTCCATGTGAGCCGGCTGTTTGGAATATTCGTCAAAATTTTACCTGCGGCACGCACTGCAACGGTCACCTCTTTGCCGGAACCGGGAACGATGCTTACCATCAGTACTTCATTGTCTTTGAGATTCAGTGACAGAAGATATTCTGTCGGAATTTCAAGCGTAATATTATCATAAGTAAACGGAACATAGTTTGGATTTGATTCCGCAATCAGACGAAGTCGTTTTCCGGATAGAGAAATACGGTTTGAGCCAACCTGCTCTACTGTCTTTTTCTCACTGGCATGGGAAGTGGTGGCACTGTCTGCCGTATCTTTTTTCATTGATGTAGTTGTGTTGGTATTTGAATCGGATTCTTCTGTACTGCTTGTAATGCCGGTAATCATTCCCTCTGATTTTTGGGCAGAGGAAGAATTCTTCTTTTTTTTCGCGTGTGTTGTTTCTTTTTTGGGAATGGAAGAAACAACCGTCTTTTTGGAAGGAACAGACGTCGCCGGAATTATAATTGCTGCCGTGGCAGTCGGTTTTGGCGCAGATGTGTGGTTTGTAGTCTGCCCGCTGTCCGGTGTCGATACCGGTGAAGTGATTTCAAACGAGTCTTCGGAAGAAAAATCGCCGCCGTCACGGTCTCCCTCAATTGGTTTTGAACGAACGAGGGCGCCCTTCTGCTCCAGACAAAGAATATTGGAGGTAAGGTTTTCGTTTGTTAATTTTACATATAGATATCCGTCCTCTTCAAAAAAAGCGGACGATAACGTGACGCCATCCGGTGTTGGATTAAAGCTTTCTGATGACGTAATAGAGATCCAGTCAGCACTGTTTAACTGAGATTTGGTAAGGGCGGTTTTGGATTTTACATAGGCCCCTTCTATTGTGGAAAAATCCTTAAAATGATGCAAAAAACTCAGCGTTGTGTGGTGGAAAGATGTAAAGGTTGGAAAAATTTCGAACTTTTCCGGGTCAGAGATACAGACCGGAATCGTATAGGTTTCCGAATAGTTCTCTGACAGTTGGAACATTTCTTTGTCATATTGCAAAGTCATAGTCATTTCATAGATGCCTTCTTTTTGCACATCAACCGAGCGGGTGTCATAAGATGGTATCAGTTCCGTGCTCTCGTTTTCATTTTCACAGACGGCGTAGAGAGGGCAATCACTGTAAGCCTGAATGATCTCGTCAAAAGAATCGGAGCCAACCGGACACATGAGCGGAGCAGATAAAAGATCCAAGTCGTAAATTTCTGTAATGGTCAATTTGTCCTGTGTGGATGCCCACGCAAAAGAGACATTCCCCAAAAGTGAACTGAGAATGCCAAGAATTAGTAAATAAACAACTATTTTCAATCTGCGCATAAAAAATATCCTTTCCCGCTACTGATTCAACGAAAAATCCAAAAAAGTCTTTTTTGCCTGCGATAGATTTCGCCGGCTAATTGGTACTTCTTCTCCATTATTGAGAACGAAGTGATCTTTTTCTAATTCACTCACATGCTGTAAATTCACGATAACGCCTTTGGAACAAAGGAAAAACCGAGAATCACTAAGGAGTGGAGCGACTGTTTTTTGAAAATTAATGGCGGAAGACTGTTTTAGCACCTTTTTTTCTAAATGAACTTCTGTTTGGCGCATCACTGATGATAAATAGTACAAATCCGAATAAGGAATGTACAGCGGTGTCCGCTCTACCATAAGTGGAAGCTTCCTTGCTTCCCCACGAAATTTGCGTAAAAAGGGATTTAATGTATCTTCCAGCTTGTCGTAAGTAAGTGGCTTAAGCAAATAACGAAAAGCCCCTACTTCGTATCCTTCGAGTGCATATTCGCGGCTGGACGTTAAAAAAATAATTGTGCAGTCGCAGCCTGCTTCTAATAATTTGTGTGCCGCGTCCATACCGGTAATCTCATCCATGAAAATATCGAGAAAGACAAGGTCAAAGGAATGGTGGGAAAGCCCTGCCAAAAAAAGTTCACCCGACTGAAACGGGTAAATCGTAATACTGATTCCGCTTATATCGAAATAACGTATTAGCAATTCCTGTAGTAATTGGCGGTCGCTTTCTGAGTCATCTACAATTGCGATATTCATTGCTGCCTCCTATCATTTTGCGACATTTACCTATATAAAATTTTAACAAATTCATAAGGAAGGGTCAAGCAATTTTTCACCCTTTACCCACAATTCTGCAAGGTTTGTTGCAGGATTTAGAAAGAGTCGATACAATGAAGAAATGAGCAGAAAGGAGAAATTTTAAGATGGAGATAAAAAAATATCAAAAATGGACGGCGCTTGTGCTGGTTTTGTGTATGTTATTTTCAATGACCGGCTGCGCGGACGAAGAGAAAGAAGCGAAACAGAGTTTCAGTAAGGAGGATACTTGGGTTGTTTATTGGTATCTGTGTGGCAGCGATTTGGAGAGCAATTACGGTGCAGCAACAGCAGATCTAAATGAAATGATGCAGGTTAAGCTTCCGGAAAATGTAAAAGTGGTAATTCAGACGGGTGGTGCGTCAAAGTGGCAGAATGATCAGGTGAAAACCGATCGGATTCAGCGTTATGAGTACAGTGGAGATACACTTACTTTAAAAGATGAAACTGAGCAGGCAAGCATGGGTGACCCGGAGACGCTAAAGGGATTCCTCAATTATGCAGAGGAAAACTATCCGGCAGACCATAAGATGTTGTTGTTCTGGAATCATGGTGGTGGAAGTGTAAGCGGTGTATCTTTTGATGAAAATTATGAAATGGATTCGTTGGTATTAGACGAACTTTCCGCTGTTATGAAAGATGTCTACGGTGACAAAAAGCCGTTTGAGGTTGTTGGTTTTGATACCTGCCTGATGGCAACGGTAGATACAGCGAATGTGTTCCAGAATTATGCGTCCTACATGGTAGCGTCTGAGGAGACAGAACCGGGAAATGGATGGCTGTACAGCGGATGGCTTTCTAAACTTGCAAAAAATCCGGCTATGAACGGTGCCGAACTTGGTAAAGAAATCTGCGACAGTTTTAAACAAGGTTGTAAACAAGCAGGAACAGATGCGGAAATTACACTTTCCGTAACCGATTTGTCCAAGACACCGGCAATAATTGAAGCCTTGCAGAATATGGGTAAGGTCGTTTTGAAAAAAGCAGAAAAAGATTCTTCTGTATGCGCGGAATTTGCCAGAAGTGCCACGAAGGCAGAAAATTATGGTGGTAACAATGATAAAGAAGGATACACAAACATGGTTGACTTAGGGCATTTGGCACAGAATGCAGAAGGGCTGATTGGTGAGAGCAAAGCGCAGATTGAAAAAGCACTTTCCGATGCGATTGTTTATAAAATAAACGGAGACTACCGCCGTCATGCAAGTGGACTTTCGGTTTATTATTCCTATGACGGTGACCAGGAATCAGCAGCCCGTTACCAGCAGATTGCCGCAGAGAATATTTATTCTTCCTTTGTCAATTATTCCATCGGTGCCAATATATCCGATGAGGCATTGAGTGAAAGTGGTGTCGGCGAAGTACAGGAAGTAAGCGGATTTGACGGTGACCTTGAGATGTCAATTAATGAAAATGATTACATCCAGTTGAACATTGACCCGGCAAAATTAGATAGTATTCAAAGCATTGCTTTCAATTTTGCTTATATCAGTGACGACGGAAAAGCAATTGTCTTTTTAGGAAAAGATAACGACTTAGAGTGCGACTGGGAAAAAGGTGTATTCCAGGATAACTTCCGTGGCGTCTGGGGTTCTATTAATGACAGAGAATGTTACATGGAGTTAGTTTATGAGGGCGATGATTATAATTTGTATACGGTTCCGATTAAATTAAATGGAGAAGACAGCTATTTGAGTGTCGCCTATGATTATGAGGCAAAAGACTTCTATATTCTTGGTGCAACTTCCGGTGTGGATGAATCCGGACAGGCGGGAAAAGATATGCGGCCATTGGAGAAGGGCGATAAAGTAGCTATTGTCTATTACGCACAGAGCATGGAAGGAAATAATGAGGTTCAGGAAATGCCAGACGATGAATTTACATGGAAGGAAAGTTATGAATTCAAAGAAAAAGATTTGCCGGATGGAAAATATGCCTTTACTTATGAAGTAACGGATATTACCGGTAAGAGCACGATGTCGGACGTTGCCTTCCTGAATTTGAAAAATGGCGAGATTAAGCCGGAGTTATAAAAGAAATTTATAAAAAATGCAGAGACTTTACCGTTTCTGCATTTTTTTTACCGTTTTGACAGAAAGCGTAGGATTTATCCGCAAAGTATGATATTTTGGGAGCACGGAATCTTTTGAGGAGGGGTTTTATGCGAATTTATTTATGTGATGAATCCGCAAAAGAGCGGTCAGCGATAAAAAAGTGCGTAGATAAATATCTGCGTGGCAATTATCAGGTAAGCATAAAGGAATTCAGCTCGGTCGAAAATATGTTATCCGAACTTCCGATAAACAAACCGAGTCTTATGATTGTAAACCTTCCGGAGCAAAAGATAAAAGACCCTGTGATTGTGCAAAAACTTCAGGGGAGAAAGAGTAATCAGAAGATGATTATGACAGCAGCATCTGAATGCTATGCAATGGATGCCTTTTCCGTATATGCCGATGGCTTTTTGACCAAGCCGTTTGCGCAGCAGCAGGTTGATTGTGCGCTGAACCGTTTTCAGAATATGTTTTATCAAATGAAAAAAAACATATCATTTATGGTAGACCGCACAATGAAAAGATTTTGCTTAGACGAAATCATTTACATGGAAACATGTGGGCATGCGACGATGATACATACGCTGCATGGGGATTTTCGGACAAATTGTTCGCTCACGAGGGCAAAAGAAAAAATGCCGGATGGCGGTGATTTTGTTACCTGCGGGAAAAGTTATTACATCAATGCGGGCTATATTAAAGATGTTACCAAAACAGAAATTATTTTACGGGGAGGTGAACAAATCTTTATTCCGATACGATTACAAAAGGAATTATGCTTGTTATGGCAAATGAAAGTAAATAACAATATTTAATAAAAAATTAAAATTTGGAGGATTTAGAAAATGAAAAAGATTGTATCAGCAGTATTAGTATTTGTAATGATGTTAAGTTTGGCAGGATGTGGTATTTCTTATGACGACATCAAAGGTGATTGGACAGCAAAGACAATCAATGGTATGACGATTGATGAATATGCAGCATCCCTTGGCGTTGATCCTAGTCAGGCAACTGTAAATGTAAATATTACAGAAGATGATAAAATGACAATGGTAACTGCAAACGGTGGGACAAAATTTGATTATGAGAGACGTTCTGACGGAATTGAAGTTAAAATGGAAGGTAAAGATGAAATTTACATGTCCATGGCATATGACAAAGACAAGAAGACGCTCACATACAAATTAGATTTGGGAAATGGACAGACAATGGAAGTTGTTTTGGAAAAGGGAAAAGCTGATATGACACCTGTTCAGCAGGACGCTCAGACTCAGACTGACGGAGCTGTTGAAGAAGGAGCTACTGAAGCTGCACAGTAAGGAATATGATGAAAAAATGGGACAAATGGATAACGTTAGCACCAATTGCTTTGGTGCTTGCGTTTCTGCCCCTTGTTGTAGGCAGGATAAACAGTAAAACATACACAGAGAATGAACCGTGGCTTCCCGCAAATGCGGTTGAGTCAGATTTCTTTTTGTATGGTAAATTGTTTGTCCTGTTTTTTTGCTGCCTTTTTATGATTGTGCTTTTTGTTCGTATGCGTTTTTGGCGGCAGATTCACGAGATGCCAAAATATCTTCTTCTACCTATATTATATGGTGGTTTTGCAATTGCATCTTCTCTGCATGCAAATCATCCTTTTCTGAGTGTGCGGGGGATGACCGGCAATATGCAGGGGCTTTTCGTAATACTTTCGTATCTGGTTGTGTTCTTTTACAGTTTTTTTTGGGTGAATAAAACAGAAAATATTTCCATACTGATAAAAATACTTGGTGTCTCAATTGGAATCCTTGGCGTGATTGGTATTTCGCAGTTCTTTGGATTTGATTTATTGTCAATGGGCTTTGTGAAAGAGTTTCTAGGTGGGAGAAAGGCGAGAGTTTCACATTTTATATATTTAACTTTGTACCATTGGAACTATGTGGGAAGCTATGTATCGCTTCTTCTGCCGGTGCCGGTGGCAATGATTGTTTATTTCCATGAGGCGGGTAAAAAGCGGGAGAGAACTTTTTGGTTCGTGCTTTTTTATCTGCTGATTTTCTGCCTTTTTGGTTCCCAGTCGCGGACCGGCACGCTTGCGGTACTGGTTTCGTTTTGCATTGGCGGCGTAAAATATCGGAACAAAGTCTGTCAGTACAAAAGAACAATTCTATGCGTCTTGGTTTCTGTGCTTGCAATTTTATTTTTCTGCAACTGGTACATCACAGGGGATATTTTTGGAAAATGGCAGCAGGTTCGCTTTTCTACCAAAGGAAGTAAAAAGTTATCTTATATTGAAACGAAGGATAACCATGTGAAAATCCGCTATAAAAATAAAAATTATTCTTTTGTCATAGAGGGAAGTGGTGAAAATATCACGCTTAAAAAGACACCGGATAGAAAGTGGAAAGCATTTTCATTTGAAAAGAAAGCATTTGCGGACGGTGAAAAGACCGTTTATGGCTATGAAATGAAGTACAAAAAGAGTGTCTGGCGGTTTACCAATCAGCGTGGGGATGGGAAGTATTATTATCTCAATGCAAACGGAAAATGGGATTTGTGTATTCACGCCGAAACGGCACTGCCATCGTGGATGAATGAGGTGGCATCGCTTCGTGGTTTTGTGTGGTCAAGAACGATACCGCTGTTAAAAGATTATGTGCTGCTTGGCGCGGGGCCCGACCAGTTTGGTTTTGTGTTCCCGCATAATGATTATGTTGCCAGATATCAGTATGATTTGTTGACAACTTATTATAAGAAGCCACATAATTATTATCTTCAGATGGGAATTGAGACAGGGTGCCTCTCGCTTGTTCTGATGCTTGCATTTTTTGTGATTTTTTTAAAGCGAGGCTTTGCGGCAGCTAAAGGAAAGTGCCATACGCAGAAAGAGTATTTTATACGGGCAATTTTGATTTCTGTATTAGGATATCTCTTTGCCGGGATGTTTAATGATTCTATGGTAGTAACAGCGCCTGTGTTTTGGTGTCTGTTAGGACTGGGAGCGGGTGGAATGGGTGATAGAGTTAGGAATACAATAAGTTAGACTTACCTAAAAAAGGAAAAACCACAAACCAGCGAGAAACATAATTCGTGAAGCGAATTCTCTGTTTCGAGTCGGTTTGCAGTTTTTCCTTTTTTATCGTAAGAATAGCCTTATTATTTACCCTCTCAATGCCTCATCAATTGCCTTAGCGGCAGCTTTTCCTGCACCCATGGCAAGGATTACGGTTGCGGCACCTGTTACGGCATCACCACCGGCGTATACATTATCACGGGTTGTTAAACCGGATTCATCCTTTGTGATTAAGCATCCGCGGTTATTTGCTTCCAGACCAGGGGTTGTGGAGCGAATCAATGGGTTTGGACTTGTACCAATGGACATGATTACGCTGTCAACATCAAGAACAAATTCGCTGTCAGGTTTTTCAACCGGACGACGGCGTCCGCTTTCATCCGGTTCGCCAAGTTCCATCTCAACACATTTCATGCCACATACCATACCCTCGTCATTGCCAAGGATTTCAACCGGGTTATTTAATGTCTTAAAGATGATTCCCTCTTCTTCTGCATGCTCAACTTCTTCTTTACGGGCAGGAAGTTCTTCCATACCACGGCGGTATACGATGTAAACTTCTTCTGCACCAAGACGTTTTGCACTGCGGGCTGCATCCATAGCTACGTTACCGCCACCGACAACAGCAACTTTCTTTGCGTGCTGGATTGGTGTTTTGCTTCCGTCGCGGTAAGCTTTCATTAAGTTAATACGAGTCAGGAATTCGTTTGCAGAATAAACACCTTTCAAACTTTCACCTGGGATGTTCATAAAACGAGGAAGTCCTGCACCGGAACCAACGAAAATTGCTTCGTTACCCATTTCAAAAATCTCATCGATGGTTAATACTTTACCAATTACCATATTAGTTTCTACATCAACACCGATTGCTTTCAAGTTATCAATTTCCTTCTGCACAATTGCTTTTGGAAGACGGAATTCCGGAATACCATAAACCAAAACGCCGCCGGCAAGGTGAAGTGCTTCAAAAATTGTTACTTTGTATCCTAATTTAGCCAAATCACCGGCAACGGTAAGACCACTTGGGCCGGCACCGATAACAGCAACTTTGTGACCGTTTGGCTCCGGTTTAACCGGTGCGTCTGTGCAGTGCTCTCTGTGGTAGTCAGCAACGAAACGCTCCAATCGTCCGATACCAACCGGCTCGCCTTTGATGCCGCGGACACATTTGCCTTCGCACTGATTTTCCTGTGGGCATACACGGCCGCAGACAGCAGGAAGGGAAGTGGATTCTGAAAGAATCGCAAAAGCACCTTCAATATCTTCATTTGCTACGCGCTCAATAAATGCCGGAATGTTAATCTGAACCGGGCAGGCGCTGACGCAAGGTTTGTTTTTACAGTTTAAGCAGCGACGAGCTTCGTTTACTGCCATATCATAGGTGTAGCCAAGAGCTACTTCGTCAAAGTTTTTATTACGGACATCCGGGTCTTGTACCGGCATTGGGCATTTATTCATATCCATATTTCTCTCTGCCATGATTAATTTTCCCCTTTCTTGAGTAGATTGCAATATTCATCGCGGGCGTGTGTCTCAAATTCTTTGTACATCGTTCCACGGTGCATTGCTTCATCGAAATCAACGAGGTGTCCATCGAAATCCGGACCGTCTACGCAGGCAAATTTGGTTTCGCCGCCAACTGTCAGACGACAGCCGCCGCACATACCGGTTCCGTCAATCATAATCGGGTTCATGCTGACGACGGTTTTGACGTCATATTTTTTCGTTGTCAGGCATACGAATTTCATCATAATCAATGGTCCGATGGCAATGACTTCATCGTATTCATTTCCATCCTGAATTAATTTTTCCAATGCATCTGTTACCAGACCTTTTTCGCCATAACTTCCGTCATCGGTCATCATGACAAGCTTGTCACTGGCTGCTTTGAATTCGTCCTCAAGAATTACTAAGTCCTGATTACGGAATCCAACGATGGCGTGAACTTCAGCACCCATCTGATGCAGTTTCTTTGTAATCGGGTAAGCAATGGCACAGCCAACACCACCGCCGACAACTGCTACTTTTTTCAATCCCTCTGTGTGTGTAGGAACACCAAGCGGACCTACAAAGTCGTGAATGTATTCACCTTCTTTTAAGGTGTCTAATTCCATTGTACCGGCACCAACAATCTGATAAATAATGGTAACGGTTCCAGCCTCACGGTCAAAATCCGCGATTGTCAAAGGAATTCTCTCGCTATCTTCTTTTGCGCGGAAGATAATAAACTGTCCCGGCTCTGCTTTCTTTGCAATCAAAGGAGCCTCTACTGTGATTTTACTGACAGTAGGATTCAGGGACTTTTTTTCAACAATTTTGAACATAAACAAAATCCTCCATTCATCTGTGTACATAAGTCAACACAATTCTACCATATTATAAGGGTAAATTCAAACGGATTCTTCTGGAAGTGTAAAAAATATATTAAATATCACGATTTTACGTTGTTTTTCTTGACAATAGGGAAAGCGTGATGTATTGTTTACAATATGATGTGGTTTTGAAAACTACATGGAACATAAAAATAATTTGCAGGATATGATATAGGAGGAACGCAAATGGCATTTTCAAAAGGTGATATTGCAGCACCATTTATTCAGGTTAAGGAAGATGAAAACGGTGTTTTGCAGGACATTAAATTTATAAATGATGATAATTTTAACTTTGCTTATGATGTGGTAGATAAGATGGCAAAGAAAGATCCGGACAAAGTAGCAATGCTTCACATTTCAAAGGATGGAAAGGAACGCTCCTTTACCTTTTATGATATGGCACGTTATTCTTCTAAGGTGGCAAACTATCTTCAGTTTTTAGGAATTAAAAAAGGCGACCGCGTAATGCTTGTGTTAAAACGCCACTACCAGTTCTGGTTTGCGATTTTGGCACTGCACAAGATTGGTGCAGTAGCAATTCCGGCAACAAATCTTTTGCTGAAATCCGATTTTGAATACCGTTTTAAAGCCGGTAATGTAGATGCGATTCTTTGTACGGCAGACGGCCCGGTTTCCCGTGAGGTTGATAAAGCGTGCCGCAGTTACAAAAATCTGAAAGTAAAAATCATGGTTGGTGCCAGCCGCAAAGGATGGCGCAGTTTTAACAAGGAAGTAAAATATTTTTCAAGTCATTTCCGCAGACCACATGGTGAGAATGCAATCCATGGTGATGACCCATCGATTATGTTCTTTACTTCCGGTACGACTTCGTATCCGAAAATTACAACCCATAACTTTAAGTATCCTTTGGGACACTATGTGACAGCGAAATATTGGCATCAGGTTGACCCGGACGGCATCCATTTTGCTATTTCCGATACTGGCTGGGGAAAAGCTTTGTGGGGTAAAATTTATGGTCAGTGGCTGTGCGAGGCATGTATTTTTACCTATGATTTTGATAATTTCGATGCAAAAGAAATTCTTCATATGATTGAGAAATATAAAATTACAACATTTTGTGCACCGCCAACGGTTTACCGTGTAATGGTACATTTGAAATTAGACCAGTACGATTTGTCTTCTTTGCAGAATGTAACAACAGCAGGCGAAGCACTGAATCCGGAAATCTTTGAGAAGTTTAAGGCAAAAACCGGACTTACCCTGATGGAGGGATTTGGACAGACCGAGACAACATTGACAATTGGTAACCTCGTTGGTACAACACCAAAACCGGGTTCCATGGGTGTGCCGACACCACAGTATGATGTACAGATTATGCTTCCGGATGGAACACTTGCCGGTCCGGAAGAAGAGGGTGAAATTGTTATCTGCACAGAAGATGGTGCGCCAAATGGTTTGTTTATGGAATATTACGGTGACGAGGAAAAAACACAGAATGCATGGCATGATGGTTATTATCACACAGGTGACACGGCTTACTTTGATGAGGATGGTTACCTGTGGTATGTCGGCCGTACCGATGATGTAATTAAGTCCAGCGGCTACCGTATCGGACCATTTGAAATTGAGAATGAAATTATGAAACTTCCATACGTTTTGGAGTGTGCTGTTACTTCCGTGCCGGACCCAATCCGCGGTCAGGCAATCAAGGCAAGTATCGTTCTTGCCAACGGTGAAGAGGGAACGGATAAACTGCGGAGTGAGATTATGAAATCCTTGAAAAAGAATATTGCGTCATATAAATGGCCAAAAATACTTGACTTTACGAAGGAATTGCCTAAAACTATAAGTGGTAAGATTCGTAGAAAAGAAATCAAGGAGAATGACTGGAATGAAAATGAAGACAACGAATAGTCGGCTTGTCATCACCGGAATGGGTGCTGTGACACCGATTGGAATTGGCGTAGAGAATTATTGGAAAAATCTTGTGGCCGGAAAATGCGGTGTGGAAGCGATTACCCGCTTTGACACTGAGGAGCTGCCGGTAAAAATTGCGGCTGAAGTCAAAGATTTTAATGCGGAAGACTTTATGCCAAAGAAACTGACGCGTGAAATGGACGTGTTTATGCAGTATGGTTACGCAGCAGCGATGGAAGCAATCGCGGATGCCGGAGAGGAGATTGCTGTACCGGAGCGCATGGGTATCGTCGTTGGTACGGCGCTTGGCGGTATTTCACCGATTGCAGAAGTGCAGGATGGATTAAGCAAGGGAGAGCATAAAAAAGTCAGTCCGCGCTTTGTGCCGAAAATTATCGGCAATGAGGCAGCAGCCCAAGTGGCAATTGCAAAAGGCTATCGTGGTCCAAGTCTGACGGTGAGCACAGCATGTTCTTCCGGTGGTGACGCAATCAGTACCGCCTGCATGTTAATCATGTCCGGACAGGCAGACGCCGTTCTTGCGATGGGAACGGAATCCGCATTATCCCCATTGTTTATTCAGGGACTGGCTTCAGCACATGCTTTGTCCACCAATAACGAGAATCCGCAGCAGGCGAGCCGCCCGTTTGATAAAGACCGTGATGGTTTTGTCATTGGCGAAGGCGGCGGTGCGCTGATTATTGAAACGGAAGAAAATGCAAAAAAACGCGGCGCTAAAATTTATGCAGAACTTGCAGGATTTTCCAACTGCACCGACGGCTACCATGTAACGAGCCCGCATCCGGAAGGAATTGGTGCGGTATTCTGCATGGAAAAAGCAATTGAGCATGCAGGTATCACGAAAGAATCCGTAGATTATATTAATACACATGGAACTTCTACCGGTATGGGTGACCCAATTGAAACGAATGCGATTGCAGAACTTTTTTCAGAGCATGCCGGCGAAATGGCAGTGACTTCCACCAAAGGCGCAACCGGACATATGATGGGTGCCGGCGGTATTACCGAGGCGATTACATGTATTCAGTGTATCCGCACCGGTGTTGTGCCACCGACTTTGAATTTGGATGAATTGGATGAAAAATGTGCTTCATTGAATTATGTTCCACATAAGGCAATTGAAAAAGAGGTTCGTGTGGCAATGAGTAATTCGTTTGGATTTGGCGGACAGAATTCAAGTGTGATTTTTTGCCGCTACGAGTGATAAATAATTATGATGTAATAGTTAATAAAAAGAGATGGTTAATTTCCCATTCGGAATCGCTTCCGCTGAGAGAACACACGCAGCGGTGCGTGAGGGCAGACTACGCCCTCTGCGCACCGGCGGTGTTCAACATTCCTCATGGTGAAATTAACCGTCTCTTTTTTCTCATTACATCATAATTAGTTTTGACAAAAGAGGACTTTTTTATGCGGGCAAGCTGGTCAATGCAACGCAAACAGGCTGAAAATCTTGAAAGCGTTGCTTATCTGTAAAACCATGGAGGGAAAAGGGCAACCATGAATGGAATAAATCGGTAAAAGAGTTGTTTTTGACCTTGACGCCACCTAAAAAAGGAATATTTTGGGGAAAAAGACAAGCTAAAAAACAACGCTTATCACGATTTTTTGAAAAAAGCGTTGCAGTAACAGAAGTTAAAAGAAGAAAGAATCACAAATCAGGGAGAAACATTATTCGCATTTGCGAATTCTCTGTTTCGAGTCGATTTGTGATTCTTTCTTCTTTTGAGTTGTACCTGCAAATTTGCATATTTTTCAAAAAATCGGAAATCCTATAAGAAAGTCACAAGTGGATGACTTTGGAAAGGATGATTTTATTTGGGCAAGAAGAAATTTTTTGCAGCGGCTTTTGCGGCATTCGTTCTGTGGGCTATTGTGATTTTGCAGACTGTTTTAACCAGATGGTATGTTTCACAGACTGCGTTTGAACAGGCATTTGCAAAAAGTGATATTATGAAAGCATCAACTCAGGAGGCGGCTGCTGATACAAGAAATATAAATAGTGACAATCGTGTGATGGAAGGTGTGGTAAATGGCAGGCTGAATGCATCGGAGCAGCAAACAATGGCGGACAAACTTTTTCGTCAGTTTGGTGGAGGAGAAGTAATGAACAGCAATTCCGATAGCAGTTCGGACTACTATGTCGCATACGGCTATACAAGCGGATTTGAAAGTTCCAAAAAGGTAAATGGCAGACGCATAAATATGATGGCTGCATTTTCCTATGATGAAAAAGAAGATGTTACAAAAGTTGTGTTTGGAACACCACTCATTAACAGTGATTTTTGATTTTGTCGGAATGTTTATTTTCCTGCCGCATACAATAAAAGAAAAAGGCGTGTGCGTATGCTCAATAAACTTTGGGGATTTATGATTCTCATTGGGATTTTGTTTGCGGCGGCAACCGGCAAAATCGGAGAAATCGGAACAGCAGCACTGGATTCGTCAAAAGAAGCAGTGACTTTATGTATTACGATGCTTGGCATCATGTCCATGTGGACAGGACTTATGAATATTGCAAAAAAGGCAGGAATTATCGATGCGCTTACAAAAGCACTTCGACCGGTTCTTGCCTTTTTATTTCCGGGCGTGCCAAAAGAGCATAAGGCAAATGAATATATGGCCGCCAATATGATTAGTAATGTGCTTGGACTTGGATGGGCGGCTACGCCGGTTGGTTTAAAGGCAATGGAAGAATTGAAAAAATTAAATCATGGAAGCCACATTGCCAGTGCGGATATGTGTACTTTTTTGATTATCAATATTTCTTCTCTGCAATTGATTCCGGTTAATATTATAGCGTATCGAAGCCAGTATGGTTCTGCCTCGCCTGCTTCAATTCTTGGCATGGGGCTGGTGGCTACAATTGTGTCGACGGCAGCCGGTGTTATTTTTTCTGTAATAGCAAGAAAAGTATCAAAGAAAAAGGGGGAGCGGTAAATGGAAGTCCTTTATTATATTTCAGATTGCATGATACCATTCGTGATTCTCTATCTTGTCGGCTATGGCATGTGCAAAAAAGTGGATATTTTTGATTCGTTTATTGAGGGAGCCAAAGATGGATTTTTGACGGTCTATAAAATTCTGCCGACGTTAATTGGTTTGATGATTGGTGTAGGAATTTTGCGGCAGTCCGGTTTTATGGAGTGGCTTGCCGGTATGTTTGCTCCGGTTGTAAATATCCTTCATTTCCCGGGCGAACTGCTTCCGCTTTTTATCGTAAAAATGTTTTCTTCCTCGGCGGCAACCGGTCTTTTGCTTGATATATATAAAACATATGGAACGGATTCCTATCTTGGCACATTAGCGTCAGTTCTTATGAGCTGTTCGGAAACCATTTTCTATACAATGAGCGTTTATTTTATGACGGCGCGCGTGACAAAAACGCGTTATACACTTACCGGAGCATTGGTGGCAACATTTGCCGGGGCGATGGTGGCAGTTTTGCTGGTGGGGATGTCGTAAAAAAAATCCTTACTTTTGCAACATTTTCCGGTTATCATTCGTTATATAAATACAGGGTACATGATTGACGGACGTGAAAACAAAAGTAAGGAGTGTGATTTTATGAAAGTAAAAAAGATTTTGGTGTCGATGTTTTTGCTGTTTTTTGCATTGTGTCTGAAAGCAAATGTTTCAAATGCAGCGGAGATTTCTGCGATGGAGCGGTTGGATTACTGGGATATTTTTAAGGAATATACGATTACAAATCAGGATGCAACCTATCATGCTTATTTATCGAAAGATAAAAAAGAAAGCTGGATTTTTAAAGCAGATGTTGCAAAGGACAAGAAAAATGTCAAGGTGGTAATTCCGGATAAAATTGAAAATGCACCGGTTGTGAGATTGGGATATAGTGCAGATTTATATCAGGGGGAAGAAGCTGCGTGGCCACAAAACTTATTTGGTGTGACAATGTTTGATTATTGCGATGCCGACAGCCGCCCGACTTTGGAAATACTTAATGTTAAATCCGTTGTGATGCCTGATACAATTCGCGAGATGGGATCTTGTACTTTTGGTGCAATGGGAAACTTAAAATATATTCATTTGTCAGACAAACTTACAAGTTTGAAAAATGGAACATTTTTCGGAAGCAAAGATATTAAGAAAATTGATTTTCCGGCAAAATTTAAAGTGGAGGCTGCGAATGTTTTTGGCTACTGTGATGGGCTGCCAGGGCTTGCACATGAAACTAAATATTTAAAAAATGATACGCTTACATTTTCCGGTAATATGGTTATTAATCAAACGGAAAAAACATTGATTCAAGTAATGCCGGATACAAAGAAAATTAC
>ENA-OPSJ01001134-OPSJ01001134.1-human-gut-metagenome-genome-assembly--contig:-NODE-1134-length-21071-cov-4.326132_pt1 | contig 21071 bp, 18 predicted proteins | sample MGYA00241801_ERZ501893 | MGnify/ENA primary metagenome ERZ501893 (study PRJEB25962, sample SAMEA2042219) | human gut metagenome | biome: human gut; feature: human-associated habitat; material: faeces...
AGCCTCGCCGGCACCGGCTGCGGGAGCAGCTCGCCGTACTGTACGGTCAGTTCTCCGCCAAAGGCCAGCTGCACCAGACGGTTGCCCATCTCCACAGCCCGCCACGGCTTGCCCTGATACTTTGTGCTCAGGATGCCGCGCCGCACACAGCCGCTGTAGCGATAGGGCGCAGCTGCACCGGCCAGATTGCTGATATAGTGCTGCGCCGGGTCCAGCCGGATACCCGGCTTGCGGCGCAGCGCTTCCAGCTGCTCTGCACAGTCCGGGCAATCCCGTACATCTCCCAGCACCCGGCCGCAGAAGGGGCACTCACGCGGGTAGAGCAGCTGCCGTACCGCCCGCAGCGCCCTGCGCCGGGGGTCATAGTAGTCCATCAGTCCTTTTTGACTGCCACGATCACCCGCACGCGCTTGCCTGCTGCGCAGCCAAAGTTATCGTACCAGCCAGTCAGGTAGTAGCCCTCAGAGTTCACCTCGGAAAGCTTGGTGGCATAATACTGACCCTTGTACCACAGGTACACCTGCATATCGTCAGCCGTCTCGTAGCGGGTGCCGTTGCTCATCACCGATGCTGCGCCCACCTTGTCGATCTTCATGGGCATCAGCTGGATCATGGCCTTTACCGTGCCGTTCACGTTCTGCCGCACTGCCAGACCGCCCGCCAGCACCGGATACTTGACGGAGGTGGAAAAGCTGGCCTGACTGCCGTTGACGTAGCAGATATAAGTAGCGCCGCCGCCCACAAAGTTGAGGATGGTGCTCATGGGCTGACCAGTGATATCGGCCAGCTGCTTGAGACCGATGCTCAGCAGCGAACCGGAGCTGCTGGTGATGCGGTTCCAGACCGTGCTCAGCAGCGAGCCGTCAATGACGCCCCACAGGATCTCGCTGGTGGTGGGCACCAGTACATCGCGCAGATCATCCGTCACCGTCGTGGTGTTGGTGGTACTGCCGGTGCTGCCGGTGCTGCCGGAGCTGGAAGAGCTGTTCCCGGAGGAACTGCTCCCCGAACCGGAGGAGCCGCTGCCGGTCAGGGTGCCCAGAATGGAACTGGCGTTGACCGCCAGATTCTTCACATCGTCCAGCACGCCGTATTTCCACAGGTCGCCGGTGACATCGTTCAGGATCAGGCGGTCGATCTGTCCCTGCTCATTCAGCGTATAGTAGCGCACGGTCAGGGCATTCAGCTTTGTCCCCGCTATTCGGCTGGGACGAACCGTCCCAGCCAACCCCTCCGATGTCGTATCCAGAATTTGTACGTCATCGGCCAGAGCATAGTCCCCCAGCGCGGTGGCGGTGTCGTTGATGGTGCCGCTGACCGATTTGGACTCGATAGCGGTCACCTGCTCCCCTTCGGGTGTCACGCTGATCTCCACCAGCCAGCCGGTGGGGTAGTTCAAGCTTTTGTCGATGTTCACGGTGCGGATGATGCCATCGGTGCACATCACCGAGATCTTTTGCAGCACGTCTGCGCCGTTATCCTCCACAAGGCTGCGGGTGGCGGTCTGCACCACACCGTAGAACACGCTGTCGGCTTCCTCGCCGGTGATCACATCGGCTACCTCGTTGTCCATGCCCAGCAGCAGGGTGACTACTTCGCCCACGCCGCCGCCGTTCAGGGAGGAGATCTTGGACGCCACCGCAGAGCTGCCCAGACTGTAGGCGCTGCCCGCCACAGTCAGTGCCGTAGGTGCGCTGGCGCTGGGCGATACCGCGGTAATGCGGCCTGCGGCGCGGCGGGTGTAGATCCACACCGTCTGCAGGCTTTCGCTGTAATAGTACACATCGTACTTGTTCAGCTCTGCCGAAGCAGAGGTCTTATCGTTGCGGTAGACGCTCACCGGCGTAAAGGGCAGCTGGGTGCCCTCCTCCGCCACAAAGGGACCCTTGCGGCTCTTGAGCAGCACCGAGGAGGTATCCACCTGACCGTTGGACACCGTAAAGCCCAGCGAGCTGCCGTAGGCGCTGCCGCTTGCGGTGTTGGCGCGCAGGGCGTTGTACAGCAGCAGGGTGCACTGCTCGTAGGTCATAGCCTGCCCCTGCGTACAGGTCAGCTGATCCCGCAGACCGATCTGCTGCGCCTTGTTCAGCTGTGCCTGCGGGAAGGAGCCGGTCAGGTCGGTGGTCTTATAGCTCAGCAGCTTCAGCACCGCTGCACAGGCTTCCTCCAGCGTGACGGTGTTGTCCGGGCGGAAGGAGCCGTCGGTGTAGCCGTTCATCCAGCCCTGCTGCACCGCAATGCGGATGTAGGGTGCCCACTGGGAGGTGCCGGGCACATCCCGGTACAATGTGCCCACAGTTCCCTGCGCGTCCACACTCTCCCGGTAGGTGGAAAAGGACACCAGCATTTTGGCAAAGGCACCGCGGGTAACGTTGGCGCCAAGCTCCTGACCGGTGGGCACAGCGCCCAGAGTGATAGCCGTCTGCAGAGCCGTATTGTTGATGCTGGCCGCCGAGACCGGCAGCACCAGCACCGACACCGCAATGCTGACCGCCAGCAGAAATGCGAGAATCCGTTTTTTCATTGGTCGTACCTCTTGTTCTTTGTTTATCACGCTGCCGCGCTCAATCGTAGCGCAATGCTTCAATGGGGTTCAGCCGGGCTGCGCGCCGTGCCGGCAGATAACCGAACAGCACGCCGATGCCCACCGAGATGCCAAAGGCCACCACAATGGAGTTAAAGGAGGGGCTTACCGTAACGGTGGTATCAGTCATGAACATGGGCAGCACCCTGTTCGCCACCATGGACATTACATAGCCCAGCGCAATGCCTAAAACGCCGCCCAGCGCAGAGGTGGTAGCTGCCTCCACCACGAACTGCGCCAGAATGGTGCGTTCCTTTGCGCCCAGCGCCTTGCGGATGCCGATCTCGCGGGTGCGCTCGGTGACCGACACCAGCATGATGTTCATAATGCCGATGCCGCCCACCAGCAGCGAGATGCTGGCGATGCCGGTAAGTATCACGATGACCATGTTGATCATCTTGTTCATTTCCTCCAGCCACTCGCTGGCGCTGTACACATAGTAGCCGTTTTCGGTCTTGAGGATCGACATCAATTCCTCTTCCATGGTGGTCTTGGCCTCGTTGGCAAGGCTTTCGTCGGCCATCATGGCGGTGTAGCAGTCCACCATGCTTTGGCTGGAAAGCCGCATCACGGTGGTGTAGGGCAGATAAACACAGTCATCGTCGCTGCCCTGCTGCATGGTAGGGTCGCTGACCTTGGCAGACAGCACGCCTACAACGCGGAACTTGTTGGCACCGATCTTGAGGGTCTGTCCCACGCCGTTGCCGCCAAAGGCCACGCGGTTGAGGTAATCGCCGATGACGCAGACCTGCTTATTGTCCTGCATATCCATGTACTGCAGGCCGCGTCCCTGAACGATCTGGTAGTTTTTCATTTCGGTAAAGTTTTCGTCCACACCGCTTATGTTGGACCAGCGGTAGCTGGTGGTACCGATCTTCAGCGTACCGCTGGCGTTGCCGCCGAGGTTGACCTGCGGCGACACCGCCTTGATCAGATTGGAATGCCGCTGGCAGATATCGTACATCTCCTCCACCGGCACGGTGCGGGAGCCATAGCCCCACACCTGAATGCTGAGGGTGTTGGTGCCCAGTGCGGAAAAGCTGTCCCGCATACTTTTGGTCATACCGTTGCCCAGACCCACGATGACGATGACCGCCATCACGCCGATGATGATGCCCAGCATGGTCAGAAAGGTGCGCAGCTTGTTGCTCCACACGTTCTGGATGGCCTGCCGGAAGGTTTCAAAGATCATGCCTGTTCCTCCTTTTCCGGCGTTTCGGGCAGCAGGGTGGGCTGCACCATGGCCTCCGGTGCGTGGGAGTCGCCGTCATACACCACCTGACCGTCCTCCAGCCGGATGATGCGGTCGGCCTGCACGGCAATGGAGTTGTCGTGGGTGATCAGCACCACGGTGTGTCCCTGCTGGTGCAGCTGCTGCAAAAGCCCCAGCACCTCGCGGCCGGTATGGGAGTCCAGCGCGCCGGTGGGCTCGTCCGCCAGAATGACCGGCGGGTTGCGCACCAGTGCCCGCGCAATGGACACGCGCTGCTGCTGACCGCCGGAAAGCTGGTTGGGGCGGTTTTTCAGCTTGTCGCCAAGCCCCACCTGCTCCAGCACCTCCCGGGCGCGGACATGGCGGTCGGCGCGTGAGATGCCCGCATACACCAGCGGCACCTCCACGTTTTCCATCAGGTTCAGCTTGGGCAGCAGATTGTATTGCTGGAAGATAAAGCCCAGCATCTCGTTGCGGATGGCGGCCAGCTCGTTGCGGTTCATCTTGCCCACATCCCGGCCGTTGAGCCGGTAGGTGCCGTAGGTAGGCACATCCAGACAGCCGATGATGTTCATGCAGGTGGATTTGCCCGAACCGGACTGGCCCACGATGGCCACGAACTCGCCTTTTTCGATTTTCATGGTGATGTGGTCGGCAGCCTTTACCGTGGTATCGCCCATCTGGTAATATTTGCAGACTTCATCAAACTCGATCAGAGCGCTCATTCATCCCTCCTGCGTCAATTCACCACAACTGCACCGGTCTCAGCGGGGTCAATGCCTTCTGCCGGCTCTTCAGCGTCCGCTGCGGGTTCTTCAGCGTTTTCCGTCTCTTCCGGCAGCATTTCCTCGCCGCCTTCGGCAGGGTCTGCGGCGTTTTCGGTACCGCCGATCACTTCACCGTCGGAGTAGTCGTAGCCGCCGTCGTCATAGTAGCTGTCGCTGCTCACAGAGCTGGGGTCGTAGGCGATGGTATCGCTCTCGGACAGGCCGCTGGTCACCTGCGTATAGTTGTCGTCGCTGACACCGGTCTTGACCTGGACATACACATAGCCCTCCGGTGCGCTCATGGAAGCATCGGCGTTCACGGCGCTGGGCGAATCCTGCCGCACCAGCACATAATTGCCGCGCACGATGGCGGCATTGGGCACGGTGAGCGCATTTTTGGCCTGTGCCACCACGATCTCGGCGTTGGCGTTCATACCCGGGCGCAGACCGGTGGTCTCGTCGATGCGCACGGTCACCGGGTAGGTGGTGGTACCGCCGCTGGTATCACCCTTCATGGACACACGGGTGACCAGACCCTCGTAGGTCTTATCCTTTACGGCATCTGCGGTCACCTGTACGGACTGCCCCACCTTCAGGCTGCTGACCTGCAGCTCGTCCACTTTGATAGTCATTTCCAGATAACTAAGGTCGTAGATGGTGCACAGGTCGCTGCCGGTGCTCAGGGCATCGCCCACCTTGGCATTTTTCTCAATGATGGTGCCGCTGATGGGCGAGGTGATGGTGTAGTTATCCATGGTGTCCTGCATATTCTGCATGGACAGTTCCGCACCGCGCAGGGTCTCGGAGGCAGACTGGATGGACTCGGTCAGTTCCTCACCGCTGAGGGTCAGGATGATGTCGTCCTTGTTCACGTTGCCGCCCTCCCGCACATTGATGGCGGTCACGGTGCCGGAAGTCAGCGCAGTCAGGGTGCGCTCGGCCTGATACTGGAAGTTGGCTGCCGCAATGGAACTGACCCCGTTGACAGTAGCCGTTGCAGCCTGTGCCGTGGTCAGACCGCCCGCGTTGGACACCGAGAGGGTCACAGTGCGGGTAAGCAGGTTGCCGGCGCTCAGGGCATCGGTGCCGGTCACGGCGGTAATGGTGCCGGGCAGCACCTCAAAGGTGCCGTCCAGCGTGACCTCGGCGGTCTGCCCTACCGAGAAGTTGGCAGCATCCGCAGCCGGGAACTCCAGCACCAGATTCATCTTGGAGCTGTCCCGCACCACGGCCACCTCCTGACCGCTCTTTACCTCATCGCCCTTGTTCACCTTCAGGCTGCTGACGACGCCCGCCACCTCAGCACGGACATACTGGCGGTCTACGGTCTTATCGTAGCTGCGCTGCGCCTGCTGCAGGGTGATGGCTGCCTGCTCCACCTTGGTGGTAGCGTCGGAGGAATCCACCGTGTACAGCACAGTGCCCTCTTCCACGATATCGCCCTCTTCAAAGCTGCCGGTCAGCACCTTGCCGGACACCAGCGATTTGACACTGTAAGTATTGGCGGGATTCAACGTGCCGGTGACGCTGAGCGTGTTGGAAACATCCCGGGTCTCGGGCATGACTTCCGTATAGGAAGTATCCACGTTTGCGGGCTTTGCGCTCTTGGGCTTCAGCAGCCACCAGCCGCCTGCCAGCACCACAATAGCTACCGGCACCAGCCACTTCCAGTTCTTTTTGGCAAACGCCGCCGCGCCGCCTTTTTTCGGTGCAGCCACTGCGTCCTGCTGCTGGTCGGCGGGCTGTTTAGGTTTGTTCCAGATCATTCTTGCCGTTCCTCCTAGGTTCTTTTATGACAAGATGCTTTTTTGTAAAAAGCATCCATCAGAAACTCTTATTTGTAGTGTATCGCATTTTGCCCTGATAAACAAGCGTCCAATTTTCGTTTCACGGCATTTCCACAAAGTTTCAGCTTTTTTTAACAAAAAAGCTGCTGCACAAAATCACTGTGCAGCAGCCTTACAGGTAATTATATTACAGCGGCTCAGACCTCAAAGTTGGGGTCGTCCTTCAGCATATGGATGTTGGACATAAAGGCGCTCTGCTCGGGGTCGGTGAACTCGGCATCCTTCACATACTTGTTCAGCACAGCTGCGGTGCGCACGGGGTCGGCAATAGTGCCGGCACCGCCGATGCAGCCGCCGGGGCAGCCCATGCCCTCCAGCAGATAGCCATTGTACTTGCCGGCCTTGGCCAGCATCAGCAGCTTCTTGCAGTCGGCCAGACCCTGTGCGGAGGCGATCTTCACCTCCATGTCGGGACGCCATTCCTTGATCTTGTCGGCAACAGCCTTGGCAACGCCGCCGGACTGTGCAAAGCCGCGGCCTGCAGCAGAAGCGTAGCACAGATCCATCTCGGCGGGATCCACTTCCAGATTGTCCAGATCCAGATCCTTGGCTTCAATGATACCTGCCAGCTCCTCAAAGGTCAGCACGAAGTCCACATCAGAGCGGACGGTACGGCGGGAAGCTTCCAGCTTCTTGGCGGCGCAGGGTCCGATGAAGCACATACGTGCTTCGGGGTCGGCCTGCTTCATCATGCGGGCGGTGAACACCATGGGGGTCATGGTCATGGAGATGTTCTTGGCAAGGCCGGGGAAGGTGGTCTTTGCCATCATGCTCCATGCCGGGCAGCAGGAGGTAGCCATGAAGTCCAGCTTCTCGGGCACTTCCTCCAAGAAGTCGTGTGCTTCGTCCACGGTGCACAGGTCGGCACCGATGGCAACTTCCACCACGTCACAGAAGCCGATGGCCTTCAGGGCGGACTTCAGCTTGCCGGTAGACGCCAGAGAGGGGAACTGGTTGATGAAGGCGGGAGCAACCAGCGCATAGATGCGGTCGCCGCGGTTAAAGCCCTGAATCAGCTGATAGATCTGACCCTTGTCGGCAATGGCACCGAAGGGGCAGTTCACCAGACACTGACCGCAGGAGACGCACTTGCTGTAATCGATCTCGGCACGGCCCAGCTCGTCAGAGTGGATAGCACCCATGCCGCAGGCAGCGGCGCAGGGACGCTCGGTCTTGACGATGGCGTTGTAGGGGCAGACGGTGACGCAGCGGCCGCACTTGATGCACTTGTCCTGATCGATGGTGGAACGGCCGCTCTCCCAAGTGATGGCCTTCTTGGGGCACACTTCCATACAGGGGTGTGCAAGGCAGCCCTGACACAGGTCGGAAACTTTGACCAGCTTTTCGGGGCAGCGGTTGCAGGCAAACTTGATCACGTTGACCAGCGGGGGATCATAGTACTTATCGGCGATGGAGGCGTCCTCCAGACCGGAGACAACGCTGTTGTGCTCGTCCATGCGGCGGGTGGGCAGACCCATAGCCAGACGCACGCGCTCCTCAACGATGGCGCGCTCGAGGAAGATGTCCTTGCGCAGCTTGCCCTCTTCACCGGGGATGATGGTATAGGGGATCTTGCGCATCAGGTGGTTGGCCTGCTCGCCCTTGACGTTGGCGTAAGCCATGCGGGCGACCTCGGTAAACACCTGACGGCGGATCTGGATGACCGTGGTATTGATTCCTCTGAAACTCATTCCAATCTCTCCTTGCTTTGAAACAGCCATAAAACGGAGCCGCCTGCCCTGTGTGCAGAGCATAAAACGGCGCTATACGGGCGCGGATGGTACCGTGCTGGTTGCTTACAGCACGCCGGACCCGATGAATCCATCTTCATTTTAACATAAAGACGTGCGTATGGAAAGGGCAAAATACAAAAATCGTTAAAAAATTATTGTATTCATGCGGATGCACAGAATGTATAAGTAAAATGAAAAATTTTCAGCAAAGTGCTGCACGCACCCGCTCGCCGTCGTAGCGGCCCAGCTTTACCCGCACGATCTGCCCGCTCTCGCAGCCGGGAGCGGAGACCACCACCGGGATGTACAGCCGGGTGTAGCCGGTAAACAGCGTGCCTGACAGGGGCGTTTCCAGCAGCACCTCGTCCTCGGTGCCCTCAAAGGCAGCCAGTGCCTCGCAGCGCACCTGCTCGGCCACGGCGTTCATGCGGCGGCTGCGCTCCTGCTTTTCCCGCTCGTGGATCTGATCCGGGAAATCGTAGGCCGGGGTGCCGCTGCGGCGGGAGTAGGGGAACACATGGACCTTGACAAAGCCGATCTTCTTCAAAAACGCGCAGCTCTCCTCAAAGTCCTCTGCCGTCTCACCGGGGAAGCCGCAGATGCAGTCGGTGGTAAAGCTGACCGGGCGGCTGCCGTAGGCGGCGCGGATCTGTTCCACCACCTGTGCGTACTCCTGCGCGGTATACACCCGGCGCATCCGGCGCAGGGTGGCGGTGCAGCCGCTCTGCAGGCTCAGGTGGAACTGGGGGCAAAGCTTGTCCACCGCCGCCAAGCGGGAGATAAATTCCGGGGTGAGCATATCGGGGTCAAGGCTGCCCAGACGGATGCGCTCGATGCCCGGCACCTGTGCGCATTTTTCCACCAGCTCCACAAGGTTCGTGCCGGTGTCCAGCCCGTAGCTGGGCAGGGAGATGGCGCTGAGCACCACCTCGCGGTAACCGGCAGCGGCCAGCTGGTGCAGCTCGGCCAGAATGCTCTCCTCGGCACGGCTGCGCACCGGCCCGCGGGCGCGGGGGATGACGCAGTAGGCGCACTGCCGGTTGCAGCCGTCCTCTACCTTGATAAAGGCGCGGGTGTGGGTCTCGAACCGCTCCACCGGCAGCTCCTCGAACTGCTCGCCGCGCTGGTGCGGGGCAATAGCTACGATGCGCTCGTGGCCGTCCAGCAGCTTTTGCACGTTGTCCAGAATGGCCTTGCGGTCGCCGTTGCCGCACACAAGGTCGGCTTCCATAAACTGCGCGGCTTCCTCCGGGAAAGCCTGCGGGTAGCAGCCGGTCAGCACCGTCACCGCACCCGGGTTCTCGCGCTTTTTGCGGCGCAGCCACTTGCGGCTCTTCTGGTCGCCGAAGTTGGTCACGGTGCAGCTGTTCACAATGAACACGTCCGCAGCCTCGCCTTCCTGCGCAATGGTAAAGCCGTTGGCACGGAACAGCTGTTCCAGTGCGCCGGTCTCGTTCAGGTTGACCTTGCAGCCCAAGGTATAAAAACAAACTCGCATGAGAGGGGTTCCTTTCCACAAAATGGGATAAAAATAGGGTCTATTCTTTATTATATAACAAAACAACGGCAGCACGCAAGACCGGAATTGCACCGTCCGGCGGCAATTGGTGGAAAACCGGGCGCAAAAAAGGCTGCTGCACAAAGCACTGTGCAGCAGCCTTCAACAGGTGCAAATGAGATAGGATCAGGCCGCTGCCACCTTCAGCGCAACGGTGATTTTGCCGTTGACGACCTTCAGGTTGTTGGCAACGGTGGAATCAAATTCGTAATTGGCGGGTACCTTGTCGTTGTTCTTGGCGACCTCGGCAATGATCTTGCGGGCGGTGTCCTCGTCGATGCCGGTCACGCCCTTGGGGAAGCTGTGCTTGCCGGAGGTGACGCTCTTACCGTTGACCAGCACCTCGTACTCGACCTCGACCATGGCGACCTTGACAGCGATGATCATGCTCTCCTTGCCGGTCTCCTTGTCCTTGACGAAGGTAAGGCAGTTCGGATAGTCCTTGTCCACGGTCACATCTGCGCCGCGGTATGCCTCGGGACCCTGTTCCTTGACCAGCTTCAGAGCCAGATTCAGGTTGCCCTTTACCGTATTGATAAGAATGCGGGGCATGGTCTTGCTGAAAACCTCGGTATAGGTCTTTCCGTCATCAACGCTGCCCATGATCACCAGCTTAACATCATCGAACCAGGAGCAGCCGGTCAGCATGGAAGCGCCGGCAGTGGCGACCGCAGTAACACCAGCCAGCTTGAGGAACGTACGGCGAGAAATCGTGCTCATAAGAATCCCTCCAGAATAAAATCAATACATATCCAAAACACAGGGGATCTCCTGTTGGTCATAGCATACCGCAAAATAAGGCGTTTTGCAACGGATGTGTTCACACTTTGTAGATAAGCACTGAATTCCCGCACAAAAACTGAACAAATTGCCCAGCGGCATACCTGCAAAAGCGGCGGCATACACTGCAAAAAGAGAGTTTGCGCGGGGAGGTATGAGGAATGGAACGGAGAAATCTGGCGCTGCTGTGCGCGGGGGTGGTCTGCTTCTGGCTGTTTGCGCTGGCCTTTGGTACGGCGCAGGGCAAAGGGCTGCGCATCCAGTCGGCGGTGCAAACGCAGGCAGAACCGGCAGTGCAGCCCCTGACGGTCACCCCGCCGCAGCTTACCCTGCCCTGCCGCGCGGCGATGCTCATCGACCAGACCAGCGGCACGGTGCTTTATGAGATGAATGCCGACCAGACCATGCCCATCGCTTCCATTACTAAGGTGATGACCCTGCTGCTCACCTTTGAAGCGGTGCACGCCGGGCGGCTGACCATGGACACTGCCGTGCCGGTCAGCGAGCACGCCTACCACATGGGCGGCAGTCAGATCTGGCTGGAGCCCGGGGAGCAGTTCACGCTGGACGAGATGCTCAAAGCCATCTGTGTGTCCTCCGCCAACGATGCGGCGGTGGCAGTGGCAGAGCTGGTGGGCGGCAGCGAGACCGCCTTTGTGCAGCAGATGAACGCCCGTGCCGCAGAGCTGGGCATGGAGCACACCACCTTCTGCAATGCCTGCGGGCTGGACACCGAGGGACATCTTTCCACCGCACGGGATGTGGCCATCATGAGCCGTACCATCCTGAATACCTGCCCGGAGGTGCTGCACTATACCGGCATCTGGACGGACACTTTGCGCGGCGGGCAGACCCAGCTGGTGAACACCAATAAGCTGCTGCGGCGGTACAACGGCATCACCGGGCTCAAGACCGGCACCACCGGCGGGGCGGGCGTATGCATCACCGCCAGCGCCACCCGGGACGGGCTGGACCTCATCGCGGTAGTTCTGGGTGCACCTTCCAGCAAGGAGCGGTTCGAAGCTGCCACTACCCTGCTGGACTACGGCTTTGCAGCCTACCGCGCCGCACCGGTGCCCCTGCCGGAGGATCGCCCGCTGCAATTAAAGGTAAAGGGCAGCACGGAGGAAACTGTGCCGCTGGATTATGCTGCTCTGCCGCAGACTGCCCTGCTGCCCGCCGAGAGCGCCGGGCAGCTGACCGTGCAGCTATCCCTGCCCGAGGTGCTGGAAGCCCCGGTGACCCGGGGACAGACGGTGGGCAAGGCGCAGCTGCTGTGCGGCGAAGCGGTGCAGGGGGAGTACCCGGTGTGCGCCGCCGCCGATGCGCCGCGCATGGACTTTGATGCCGCCTTGCAGCTGCTGTGGGACAGCCTGCGGGGCGCTGCAGCATGACCCTGCACCGAAAAAGGCGCTTCAGCGCACAAAAGTGCGCCGGACGCCCGGCAGAGCTGTTGGATACCTGAACAAATATGGATGAAGAAACAAAAAAACACTATTAAAATTGTATGAAATCTAAGGAATTTGACCTTGACTTTACCCGGAGGGAACGGTACACTTATACCAAGATATTTCCTCGCAGGGCAAAGACCCGGCAGATCGTTTGGAGGTTTTAATAAAATGAGTGTCGCACTGAACACGAAACACCTCTCCAGCTTCATCAGCGAAGAGGAATATGCAGCTATTTATCCGCAGGTAGAAGCCGCCCACAAGCAGCTGGAAGCCAAGAACGGCCCCGGCAGCGATTTTCTGGGCTGGATGACCCTGCCCCGGGATTATGACAAGGAAGAGTTCGCCCGCATCAAGGCAGCCGCTGCCAAGATCCGCGAGGACTCTGACGTTCTGGTCGTGGCCGGCATCGGCGGCAGCTATCTGGGCGCACGCGCCGTCATCGAGGCCGTCAAGGGTATGTACCACAACGAGCTGGAAGATGGTCTGAAGATCTACTTCTGCGGCAACAGCATCAGCCCCACCTACCTGAACAACATCATCAGCCTGTGCAAGGGCAAGCGCTTCTCCATCAACGTCATCTCCAAGTCCGGCACCACCACCGAAACCTCTCTGGCCTTCCGTGTGCTGCGTGAACTGCTGGAAAAGGAGATGGGCGTGGAGGAAGCCAACAAGCGCATCTACGCCACCACCGACCGTGCCAAGGGCACCTTGAAGCAGCTGGCTGACGCACAGGGCTGGCCCACCTTCGTAGTTCCCGATGACGTGGGCGGCCGCTACTCCGTGCTGAGCGCCGTGGGTCTGCTGCCCATCGCCGCCGCCGGCATCGATATCGATGCTCTGATGCAGGGCGCTGCCGACGCTATGGAGCGCTTCTCCGTGCTGAGCCCCGATAACGATGCTTACAAGTACGCCGCCATCCGCAACATCCTGTACCGCAAGGGCAAGGCTGTGGAGATCCTGGAGTGCTACGAGCCGGACTTCACCCTGATGAACGAGTGGTACAAGCAGCTGTTCGGCGAGAGCGAGGGCAAGGACAACAAGGGTCTGTTCCCCGCAAGCTGCATCTTCTCCACCGACCTGCACTCTATGGGTCAGTTCATTCAGGAAGGCGCCCGCATCATGTTCGAGACCATCGTGGACGTGAAGAAGCCCGCGCAGGATCTGTTCATCGACCCGCTGGAGGGCAACTTTGACGGCCTGAACTTCCTTGCAAACCAGAACATGAGCGTGGTCAACCGCAAGGCCATGGAGGGCACCATTCTGGCACACACCGACGGCGGCGTGCCCGAAGTGCTGATCGAGGTGGACGACCTGTCTGCTTATAATGTGGGCTACCTGATCTATTTCTTCTGGCGTGCCTGCGCCTGCAGCGGCTACCTGCTGAGCGTGAACCCCTTCAACCAGCCCGGCGTGGAAAGCTACAAGAAGAATATGTTTGCCCTGCTGGGCAAGCCCGGCTACGAGGGCCTGACCGCAGAGCTAGAAGCAAAGCTGAAGTAAAAGCCGAACGTAAAAAAAGATCTCCCGCCGCAAGGCGTGGAAAATACAGGAGGACTGAACTATGATTAAACTGATTGTTGGTACCAAGGGCTCCGGCAAGACCAAGGCTATGATCGACCAGATCAACGACGCGGTCAAGACCTCCAAAGGCAATGTTGTTGTTGTGGAAAAGGGCATGAAGCTCACCTACGACATCGCTCCTGCAGCACGTCTGATCGATCTGGACGAGTACAAGATCTCCGGCGGCGAAATGCTGTACGGCTTTGTGGCCGGCCTGATGGCAAGCAACTACGACATCACCGACCTGTACATTGACGGCATCCTGAAGGTGCTGGATCACGATATCAACCGTCTGGGCGTTGTGCTGGATGAGATGGCAGCCATTGCCGGCGACAGCGTGAAGGTCACCGTGACCGTCAGCGCAGACGAGGCCGCACTGCCCCACGATGTGAAGAAGTACCTGTAATCTGATAAAAGAACAGGGCTAAAGGCTTTTCCAACAGGCAGAAGACCGGAGAAAAATAAATTTTTTCGGTTTTCTGCCTGTTTTGGTGTTGACAAAGGGTTGCTTTGGCGCTATACTAACAAAGCAGCCTTTTCAGAGGTGTACTATGCAATTTGACCTGAGAAAGTTTATCACAGCCGGCGCAAAACCGTACCATGCAGAGTTTCAGTGTGATTTATCTGCGTACGATTATGCCGGTGCAAGGATCCCGCAGCCGGTCACAGCCGTCTTTGACGCGCAGACCGATGGCGACGAGGTCCAGATAACATTGCGGGCAAAGGCATTGGTGCACGGAGAGTGCGCCCGCTGTTTGGACCCGGTCACCCGGGAAGAGACAGTCGATACGGAGTGGATCGTCAAGGAGCGGGATCTGGATGACCCGGATTTCGATCTTCCGCTGGATGAAAAAGGACACTTGGACGTGGACGAATGGCTCAATCAGGAGTTTATGTTCCAGATCCCCACGGTGCTGCTTTGCAGCCCCGACTGCGCCGGGCTTTGCCCGCAGTGCGGTAAAAAAAAGGCGGAATGCACCTGCCCACCGGCAGAGCAGACCGATGCCCCCGTAGACACTAGGCTCGCGATCCTTAAATCACTGCTGAACAGATAAACCCATCAAGGAGGTGCAAAAATATGGCAGTACCTAAGAGACATCTTTCCAAGGCCCGCCGCGACAAGCGTCGCAGCAATGTTTGGAAGCTGGAGGCCCCCGCACTGGTGAAGTGCAGCAACTGCGGCTCTCTGAAGCTCCCCCACCAGGCATGTGGCAACTGCGGTTACTACAAGGGCGAGGAAGTCATCAAGAAGGCCTAATTTGCGCGTAATTGGTGGCATAATGGTGTTATGTACAGAAGGGGAGGGCGCAAAGCCTTCCCCTTCTTGTTCTTTAGAGGAGGTGGATGCAGATGGCGATACGGATCGAGCAGGTAGATGCCGGCAGCGAAGCCGAAGCTCTTGGCCTTGCCCCCGGTGACGAGCTGCTGAGCGTGGACGACAACGAGCTGAACGACACGCTGGACTACGATTTTTATACCGACAGCAGCAGCTTCCACCTGAAAGCCCGGGTAGCAGACGGCATCCGGGAGTGGGAAGTGCAGCGGCCGCAGCGCGGTCCCTTTGGCTGCGGGTTCAAGACCTATCTGGGCGATGCAAAGCATTCCTGCTCCAACCACTGTATGTTCTGCTTCATCGACCAGCTACCCCCCGGTATGCGCGAGAGTCTGTATTTCAAGGATGATGACGAGCGGCTGAGCTTTTTGTTCGGCAACTACATCACCATGACCAATATGCAGGATCACGAGATCGACCGCATCATCAAGATGCACATCTCCCCTATCAATATCTCGGTGCACACAACCAACCCTCAGCTGCGGGTGCGGATGCTGGCCAATAAGCGCGGCGGCGAGGTGCTCAAGTACCTGCCCCGGCTGGTGGAGGGCGGCATTGCCGTCAACTGTCAGCTGGTGCTCTGCCGCGGCGTGAACGACGGCGACGAGCTGCGCCGCACCCTTGCCGACCTGCTGGAATTGACCCCCATGGTGCAAAGCATTGCAGCCGTGCCCTGCGGCATTACGGATTACCGCAAAAATCTGTACCCGCAGGTGCCCTACGATGCAAAGACCAGCGCCGAGGTCATCGATATTATGGAAGAGTTCGGCGATGAGTGCAAGCGCCGCCACGGCAAGCGCATCATCTACCCCAGCGATGAATGGTATCTCAAGGCAGGCCGTCCCATCCCTGCGCCGGAGTTCTACGAGGACTACGACCAGCTGGAAAACGGCGTGGGCATGATGCGCCTGTTCGAGGAAGAATTTCTGGCCGAGCTGGACAAGCCCCACCGGGTCTACGGCACCAAGGAGCTGGATGTGGTCACCGGCACCATGGCAGCGCCCCTCATTACACGCATGATGGAGGAGCTGCACCGCCAGTACCCCATGATCACCGTGCACGTCCACACCATCCAGAACCGCTTTTTCGGCGGCAATGTTGGGGTGACCGGCCTGATCACTGCCACCGATATCATAGCCCAGTGCGCTGGCAGGCTTGCCACAAAAACGCTGGGCATCCCGGCTGTGATGCTGCGGGAGGAAAAGGATACCTTCCTTGACGATATCACGGTAGAGCAGCTGGGACAGCAGCTGGGCGTAAAGGTGGAGGTTCTGCCCACAGCAGGCGGAGACGAAGCCCGTGCTTTGCTGCGCAGCGGCCTGCACATTGCCCGCAGAAGAAAGAGCGGCAGCTGATAACGCCATTTTTATTGTATTTTACCCCTTTTAAGAAAGGAGGAGACCCCATGAGCAAACCGATCGTAGCAGTGGTGGGCCGCCCCAACGTGGGCAAATCCACCCTGTTCAATAAGCTGTGCGGCCAGCGCCTTGCCATTGTGGAGGATACCCCGGGCATTACCCGCGACCGCATTTTTGCCAACTGCGAGTGGAACGGCCACGAGTTTTTGCTGGTGGACACCGGCGGCATTGAGCCCAAGGCCACCGAGGGCATTCTTGCCCATATGCGCGAGCAGGCACAGATCGCCATCGACACCGCCGACTGCATCATCATGGTCACGGACGTACGCAACGGCCTGACCGCAGCCGACGAGGACGTGGCGCATATGCTGCGCCGCAGCCACAAGCCCATCATTCTTGCCGTGAACAAGTGCGACAAGGTGGGCGAAGCTCCCATGGAGCTGTACGAGTTCTACAACCTCGGCTTTGACGAGGTGATGCCCATTTCTTCCGTGCACGGTCACGGCACAGGCGATCTGCTGGATGCAGTGTGTGCACATCTGGACTTCAGCGAGACCGTGGTGGAGGAGGACCGCATCCCCGTTGCCATCATCGGCCGTCCCAACGTGGGCAAGTCCAGCCTGACCAACCGCATTCTGGGCGAGAACCGCATGATCGTGGCTAATGAAGCCGGCACCACCCGCGATGCCATCGACACCCCGGTGGACAACGCCTACGGCAAGTTCATCTTTACCGATACCGCCGGTCTGCGCAAGCGCAGCAACATCAGCGACGGCTTGGAGCGCTACATGGTGGTGCGCGCACTGGCTGCTGTGGAGCGCAGCCGTGTGGCGCTGATCCTTGTGGATGCCACCGTCGGCTTTACCGAGCAGGACAGCAAGGTGGCAGGCTACGCCCACGAGCAGGGCAAGGCCTGCATCATTGTGGTGAACAAGTGGGATGCCGTGGAAGGCAAGGAGACCAACACCATGGAGCTGCAGCGCCGCGGCTATGCCGAGTGCTTCAGCTTTATGGGCTACGCACCCATCATCTTCATCTCTGCCCAGACCGGCTACAACGTGAACAAGCTGATGCAGCTGATCCGGGATGTGGACGCCGAGAACGGTGCCCGCGTACCCACCGGTGTGCTGAACGAGATGCTTGCCCGCGCTACCGCCCGGATGCAGCCCCCCAGCGACAAGGGCCGCCGCCTGAAGATCTACTACCTGACGCAGGCCTCTACCCGTCCCCCCACGTTCGTGGCCTTCGTGAACGCAAAGCACCTGTTCCACTTCAGCTATCAGCGGTATCTCATCAACCAGATCCGCGAAAACTTTGGTCTGGAGCATACGCCCATTCGTCTGGTCGTGCGGGAGCGCGGCTCCGGCGAGGTGGGTGCCAAGGACGTATAACACGTCAGGAGGGCTCAGATGATGGAATCTGTTCTCATCGCTGCGGTGTCCGCCGTGCAGGCATACCTGCTGGGCAGCATCGACACCGGTATCCTCGTCAGCAAGTTTTTGTACCACGATGATGTGCGCAAGTACGGCAGCGGCGCTGCCGGCATGACCAATATGCTGCGCACCTTCGGCAAAAAGGCAGCGGCACTTACCGCTTTCGGCGATGTGCTCAAGGGCGTGCTGGCCGTGTGCATCGGCCGCTGGCTGTTCACCCTGATGCCGGAGAGTACCACGCTCTCGCCGTATCTTGCGGTGTATCTTGCCGCCATCTTTGCCATTATCGGCCACTTGAAGCCCCTGTATTTCGGCTTTAAGGGCGGCAAGGGCGTACTGGTGGCTGGTGGTACCATTCTGGCCATCCAGCCGGTGCTGATCCCCTTTCTGGCGGTCATCTTTCTGGCCTGCCTGCTGCCCACGGGCATGGTATCGCTGGGCAGCGTGACCATGGCGGCACTCTACCCGGTGCTCACCATCTTGTACGGTGTGTTTCGGGGCTACTCCGCCGCCGATCTTACCGTGTGCGCCATCGGCTCGGTGATCATGGGCGCGATGGTCATTTATATGCACCGCTCCAACATCCAGCGCATCCGCGAGGGCAAGGAGTACCGCTTTGGCCGTCACGGCAAAAAGTAACCTCAAATAGCACTACGCCCCGCAGCGGCCTTCTATCAGCCGCTGCGGGGCGTTTTTGTCAGACAGCAGTCAATGGCAGGCCGCGGCTTTTCCGCTTCTCCAAGCTCTGTGACGGATTCGAAACATTTTTGTGAAAGACTGCCAAGGCGCATTGACAACGCCGTCCGGTCATGTTATGTTAGTATTGACAAATCAGTACCTTATAGGGCATTATATACTCTGTTTCACCATGCCGCAGCTGCGGCAGAAAGGATAAAACCATGACCACTGCCTTAAAACGTACCGGCGCTGCCCTGCTGACGCTGCTGATGTTCTGTGTGCTCACACTGGGCGCTTCTGCCGCAGCCAATACCCCCGTTGGGGTCAAATTCTGGAAGGAAAAGTCCGATAAGGAATCCATGGCCAACTCTGGCATCGATTCTGACCGCGAAGCCACCCTTACCCGCCAGTCCAACGGCACCTACACCCTGACGCTGCCCGTCAAGCAGGTGACCAAGCTCAATGTGACCGGCTACCTGTCCGGCCTGACCATCGGCGATGTGACCTACACCGGCACCCTGACCGGCGATATTGAAAAGGGCAACGGCATCCTGACCATCAAAAACCTGCCTGCCTCAGTGCTGACCGGCAGCGAGGTGGGCAAAGCGCTGACCGTGACCTGCAATATCCAGATGGATCTGAGCCTGCTGGGCGAGATCAACACCACCGCCCGGATGTGCATCTGGGCAAAATAAGCCGCACGATAACAAAAAGCGCCGTTCCACCCGGGACGGCGCTTTTTGCTGTTCAGCAGTCGATGTGCTTTTCCACAAAATCGGTGGCCATCTTATCCAGCTGCATCACCGCGTTTTCTGCGCCCTTCATCACCTTGCGCACGTTGCGGCGCATCTGGCGCTTGCTCTGGGTGGCCATCATGGCACCGGCAGCCCCCAGGGCTGCACCGGCGGCCATGCCCACTACCATGCCTGCGGCAGAATTTTCTCGCTGTTTCATTCTGAATTTCTCCTTTCGGCCTGTCATGACAGGGCTTGCAGTGCTATTATTTCCGCAAAAGAATCTGGTATGCGCTTTTTTTATGCAGCAATTTGTGGTATACTGTTGTATGATGCTTTTTATAGGCCGCTGCGCGCGGCTTTTCGGCAAGGAGGTTTTCCTATTTGCAAAAACCCGTTGAACCAAAAAAGATCCTTTGCATCCACGACCTGTCCGGCGTGGGACGGTGCAGCCTTGCAGTGATCCTGCCCGTGCTGTCGGTCATGGGCTTCCAGCCGGTGGCGCTGCCCACGGTGGTGCTTTCCACCCACACCGGCGGTCTGGGCACCCCCGCCCGGATGGACGGCAGCGCCTACGGCATGGCCGCGCTGGAGCACTATCAGGCGCTGGAACTGCAATTTGATTGTATCTATACCGGCTATCTGGGCGGCGAAGCACAGGTAGCGCTGGCTGAAAAAGCCTTTGCCCTGTGGCCTGCCGCCTACAAGGTGGTGGACCCCGTGATGGGCGATAACGGCAAGGCCTATTCCACTGTTACCCCGGCGCTGATCGAGCGCATCCGCAATCTGTGCCGCGCGGCAGACCTGATCCTGCCCAACTACACCGAAGCACAGCTGCTTTTGCAGCAGCAGCCCGTGACCGAGCAGCTGGACGATGCCGCCGCGCAGGCGCTTGCAGATGCTTTGCAGCCGCTGGCCCCCAACGCGGTGGTCACCGGCCTGCCGCTGGGCAAGTACATCGGCTGTGCCGGTACCGGCACGGATCGTTTCGTTATCAAAAAGCTGCATATCAGCCGCAGCTTCCCCGGCACGGGGGATCTGTACGGCGCAGTGCTCATCGGCTCGCTGCTGCAGGGCAACGCCCTGAGCGCCGCTGCCGACAACGCCGCAGAGTTTGTTTCGCTGGCTATTCAGGGCACGCCCTGCACGCAGGACACCCGCTTCGGCGTGTGGTTCGAGCCGCTGCTGCCCCGTCTGTGTCCCCTGCGGGAGGAACCGGAGGGCATCTTATGATGAACAAGCCGACTTTGAATATCGTTCTGGTAGAGCCCCGCATCCCCCAGAACACCGGCAACGTGGCGCGTACCTGTGCCTGCACCGCCTGCCGTCTGCATCTGGTGGGGCCTATGGGCTTTGCCATTGACGACAAAAAGCTCAAACACGCCGGGCTGGACTACTGGCACTATCTGGACATTACCTACTACGACGGCCTTGCGGACTTTTTTGCCCGCAACAACGGCCCTTACTATTACTTTACCACCAAGGCTCCCCAGCGCTACACCGATGTACAGTACCCGGACGGGGCTTATCTGGTGTTTGGCCGCGAGGATGCCGGCCTGCCGGAAGCACTGCTTGCGGAAAATCAGGAGCACTGCATTCGGATGCCCATGCGGGACACCTGCCGCAGCCTGAACCTTTCCAACAGCGTGGCGGTGGGCGTGTACGAGGTGCTGCGGCAGTGGGATTTCCCGGAGCTGCTGGACCACGGCCACCTACGAGATTATGAATGGAAATGAGGGAAATTATGAGCAAGATCGCGATCCTGACCGATTCCTCCTGCGATATCCCGCAGGAGATGGCCGAAAAGTACGGCATTGATATCATGAGCTTCCACATCCTGCTGGATGATGTGGACTACGTTGAGCGTGTGGACTGCACCAACACCGAATTCTACGATAAGATGCGCGCGGCAAAGGGTGTGCCCTCTACCGCCGCCATCACACCCATCCAGTTCTGTGAAAAATACTGCCAGTATGTGGACGAGGGCTACACGGATGTCATCCATGTGCCCATCAATAAGTCCGGCTCCTCCACCTACAACA
>ENA-OPSJ01001136-OPSJ01001136.1-human-gut-metagenome-genome-assembly--contig:-NODE-1136-length-21058-cov-2.462601_pt1 | contig 21058 bp, 20 predicted proteins | sample MGYA00241801_ERZ501893 | MGnify/ENA primary metagenome ERZ501893 (study PRJEB25962, sample SAMEA2042219) | human gut metagenome | biome: human gut; feature: human-associated habitat; material: faeces...
GTCGGGCTTTTTGTAGTCGCTGCCCAGCTTGGCGAACAGCTCAGCCGTGTCGGTATTGTATTTTTTCTGTCCCTGATGACTGGCAGGAAACTTTTATCGCCGGATGCCGCCATGGCAGGTCTGTTTTTCGGTGAATTTTCCTCATCACTTATCTGCATCATCGCCCTGATTTCCGATATTTATAAATATAGAAAGAATTTTTCTGCCGACCTTTTTCAGGAACAGAAGCATGCTGTACCGGAAAACTACAAAAAAGAAATTCTTTCTCTTTCTTCACCGATCGCATTCAGCCGGGTTATTACATCCGTTCTTCTTAGTCTGGAAGCCGTTTTCATCCTTTTCTGCCTGAAAAAATATGGCCTCAGCCATTCAGAATCGATACGCATATATGGAATATTAACTGGAATGGCTATGCCATTTATCTTTTTTCCTTCCACAATAACTGCTGCCATCTCTTCCATGATTCTTCCCTCAGTTTCCGAAGCCCAGGCCAGTGGAAATTATATAAAGATTGCACATACTACTACCGTTGTGGTCAAATACTGCTTTTCCATCGGGATTTTCTTCGCAGCCCTTTTCTATTTCTATGGTTACGATATAGGTTATGTGCTGTTCCACGATGAAGATGCCGGAACTTTTATTTCCATCCTTTCATGGCTCTGTCCATTCATGTATCTCGGTGCAACCTTAAACAGTATTTTAAACGGGCTTGGCCTGACCAAAATTACTTTTGCCGTAAATCTTACTGCATCCCTCTCCCGTATCGCATTTCTCTATGCCTTTGTCCCCATTTTTGGTATCCGCGGATATCTCTGGGGGATTCTGTTCAGCCAGATCTGCAATGCCGCACTTCTCTTGTGGCTTGTAAAAAAATATACCCGCTTCAGATATCGGATCCGGCAGTGCTTTATCCTTCCTTTTTTCATAATGCTATGCAGTATTCTTCCATCTTTCCTGCTGAAAGCTGTATTTTATCCTGTTTTTCATGCCTGCCTCCTGTCTCTTGGCATATGTCTTGGCACATCCTGTCTGATTTTCATTTTTCTTTTGATAATTTGCCAGAAAATGTCAGAACACGATGCGAAGAAATGATTTATCTGGATTATATAAAAAACAGGCTCCGCCTATTCAACTCCCCTGCCCCTCAATCTTGAGGGGATTAGGGGTTTCTTTTTTCTTTCTTTTGTTGCATAATAGTCTTATGAATATTTTACAAAGAATTTTTACCGACTATTATGAAGAAATTAAATATACTCTCCATCCCAGAAAATCCGAGATGGAGAACATCGATAAGATGCTTTCCTGTGGCGACCCTTCTTTTGGGGGGTGCCATGTATGGCTGTCCTCATTGCGGCAATCTTAACTTTCCCATGCAATTCCAAAACAGAAACACCGCATTTATCGTAGTTTCAATCAATGGAGAACTGCAATTCTTACTTCTTTTGGTTATGACCCTTTGGAATGTCCTGCATGCGGGCATAAAATGGAGTTACTTGAACTCTATTACAACCACAAACGCGTATCCCTCGAAGAACTCTATGAGAGAGCCATGTCCAAATCTCCCGGAAAGTATTCCTCTGCATGATTTTTTGTGGTATAATCTTCCCATAGAAAGGAAGGATCGCATTGAACACCAATATCGAGGAATTACGCAAAAAATATCTGGATAATCCACCGGAAGGAATGACATCTGAGGACATTCGCAATATGAGTGAGGATGACCTTCTTGACATGGATTATTTCTTAAATGAAGACGACTTATTTGACGATGAGGCTGGTGTAGAAGGCTTTTATATCTTCTAAGCAGTGTCGTCTCATTTCCATGCCCGCTTTTTAGCGGGCTATTTTTTTAGAGTGTGCATCTAAAATCGAACTTTCCTATAAAGTAAAAAAAGCCTGCAGGCCTTTTTTTAGCCCGCAGACTCTTCCCGTCATCTTTATTCTTTTTTCCTCTTAACCGCTTTATCGGCTTCTTTCTGGATAAGACGATAAGACGGCATCGGTACGTTTCCACGCTCCTCGATTTTATCCCGGCTTTTTTGTGATGATATGCTGCTATTCTTTCCTTGTAATGAGATTTATGTTCTTCAGCATTAATCTTATTTGATTTATCTGCTATTTCCTTGTAAAAAACTGTACAGTTCATCATTCAATACAATTGCACATACCAAATATTGCACATCTCTGCTATTTACTCTTACCCGCACCATTGGATAATATCTTGCAAACACCTCCTCATTTTCTTCGATATCCCCAAAAATTTTATCCCAATCCTTATCTCTAATAAGAAGCGATTTGTTTTGTTGTACCAACCATTCACACCGTTCTACTGCTGACTTTTTCACTAACTCTTCATAATATTCTTCTGTGATCAGATTATTATAAAATTTGAAATAATCTTGTAATGACTCAAGCAGCCGTGGTTCAACAGTATCTCCATGTTTATAAGATATACAATCTTCATAGTTCACTATTTCATATTTCTCTCGTTCATTCCTAAAAATTTCCCTATGAATCTCCATCGCCTGATTCAATAACTCGGAAGCATTCTTCTTGCAATATTCTTCTATTTGTTGATCGCTTATCTCATTCTTAGAATTTTCAAGAGCCTGCAATTCTTCTTCTTTTTCCAGATATTTATCTATAATCATGTCTACATCGCATTTTCCATCCATCCCTTTCTTTAATACTGTACGAATTTCTTCAATCGGGATATATCTGTCAACTTTTGTATTTTTTGCTCCTGCAAAAGCGAACTGGGCAAACACAGTAAAAATAGAATATGGCTGTTCTTCATCCTGGTCAATTTCCAAAACATCCTCACAATTTTTTTCTTTTAGATAAATCTTTGTATCCATGATTTCTTTCACAAATGTATCATACTGTGGTATATTATCTTTGTCATTATAATTTACAAATCCGCACAATTTTTCCAGAGAAAATCCCCATAACAGGTAATTTTTTAACTCTTCAGCAAATCCCAATGTACCAACTACAATATTTTGAAACTTTTTCTTCCAATACGCATCTAATATCTTCTCAGAACACATTTTTCTGATATATTGACCAAATTCACGATTCTTTGTTCCAAGATAGAAACATTCAAATATCTCCAAATGCTCTTCTTCCGAAAAAGGCAGCTCAGACACCCTTTTCCAAAAGCAATCCATATCACACCGGGCAGGCATCTGAATTGGTTCGGCAAGATACCGATTTGCAAGCTTTACTGCTTTTTCACATTGTGCTCTTGTTATATCGCCATATACAAATGCCTTATTACCAAGACGGGATTCTATCAAACATGCAATTGCAAGAAGATAGATATGATATGGCTCTCCTTGTGTTTTATTTCCCCATATTTTATAGTTACGTCCAAACCTGGAATCCTCTTTATCATAACCTAAATATCCCGGCAGCAATCCAAGTAATGCATCCCCAGCATCCGCTTCATAATCTTTTTCTTCTACGATATCTCCTGATAAAAAATATTCTTCCGCAGTATGCATTGTCTCATAATCCCCAACTGTGGACCATCCTACTCTTATTTTTTCATTATGCCAACCGTATCTGTCCTCCCGTTCTCTTGTTGGTACCAGACAGTTCGTATTGATCCCACGACACTTTACCTCTCTCTCATCTGCAAACGGAAATGCCTGAACCAGTTGCAATGTTTCTTTATACACCTTTTGCCATTCTTTTTTCTGTACTGCTTTTGAAATTCTCATATAAATATAAATACCCATCTTTTTCTCTCCTTTTCAGGTGTTTGTGAATTGTCATGTAAATACGACATTTTTTACCGGCTTCTGTTTTTCTTTTAACTGCTCTACCGACTCCTGCCTCTCTCCGGATATCCTTCCATCGGTACATTTCCTTGTTCCTCGATTTTATCCCGGTATTCCAGATATCGTTCTTCCGGCAAATCTAAAGACATATCTGACCAGCCTTACCATCAGGTTGACCAGATTATGCAGATGCAGACTGTCTATCTCTTTCATCTCTGCATCTTCACTACTCTGACATTCGATATGATACATATTGTTCCGGATCCGGATACAGGAATCCGTTATCCTGCGGTCAACTTGCTTTTCGCCCTCCAGGTAAAAGTGTTCGTTGGACAACAGCTCCACTTTCTCCTCCATAGCATAATCCGTCCCAAAGACTTCATTAATCACCAGTACAATCAGTTTTGTGCATTTTTCCAGTAATTTACGGAAAACATCATCAAACAATGTATTATTTGCCAAACATTTGTATATCTGTACAGTGCAATTCTGCCATTGCACCGGGGGTATTAGGGGGGTGGCCCCTTAACAAGATGCATTTTGTCGGACAAAATGCGTATCTTGCCCCCGTACATCGGGGGACGGCCACTATTTTTCAGCAATTAAAAAAGAAGGTCAATTATGGCCTTCGTCACTTTCACAGATATCTGAAATCTTATACAGAATATTACATCTTAGATATCTTATCCCACTATTGATATCAGAAATGCTATGTTTAGTATTATATTAGAGATATCTTTCTATAGGCGGATATCTCTAATGTAATATTACAGATATCTCTTAACTGCTGATATCTGTAATGTTACTTTTGTTGCTATATTGTAGATATCTCTTTTTATCTGCCGATATCTATAAGATTACTTCTGCTGATATATTGTAGATATCTCTCCTTATCTGCTGATATCCAAAATATTATATCCCCGATATATTTTCACTACATAACTATCTACCAGAGTCCAAAGTAAATGAAATAGATTTCCAGGAAAAGCTGAGGTAATTTCTAAACCAATTACTGTACCAAGAGACGTTTACTACAACACTGTTTATACCACTTTTCCGTAGAATTATGTAGAATTATAAAAGGTTATATGAAGATTGAAAAGCCTCTATAAACCGCTAAAACAGCGGAATACAGCTATTTTCCTACAATTCATATGGGGTTACCTGATAAACGTAATAATTAAGCCAGTTGGTATAAAGTTCATTTGCATGTGCCCGCCATGTAAGCAGCGGCGTATTATCCGGATTATTATCCGGATAATAATGATATGGCAGTTCAATATCCATACCTTTTGATAAATCTCTTTTATATTCTGCATCAAGGGTATTGCGGTCGTATTCCGGATGACCGGTTACAAAAATATGCTTTCCATCTTTTCCAAGAATCACAAACGGGCCTGCAATATCCGATTCTGCAAGAATCGTAAGTTCAGGAACAGCTTCAACAGCTTCCTTTGAAATTCCGACATGTCTGGAGTGTGGAGCAAGAAATACATCATCAAATCCACGCATTAAAGGAACTTTTCTGTGTAATACACGATGTTCAAAAATTCCAAACATTTTTTTATCCAAAGGTATTTTATCAATTCCATAGCGGTAATAAAGTCCGGCAAATGCACCCCAGCAGGAATGAAACGTAGAGGTTACGTTTTTGTCCGACCAGTCCATGATTTCCTTTAATTCATCCCAGTAATTAACCTCTTCAAAAGGCATTTGTTCTACTGGTGCACCGGTAATAATCAGTCCGTCAAATTTCTGGTTTTTGATTTCAGAAAACTTTGAATAGAACTGGTTTAAATGGCTGGCTGGTGTGTTTTTCGATATGTGGCTTTCTACGCATACAAAAGTAATATCAACCTGTAAAGGTGTATTTGATAAAGCCCTTAACAACTGAATCTCTGTGTCATGCTTGATGGGCATCAGATTTAAAACAGCTATTTTTAAAGGACGGATATCCTGCATAATTGCGCGGTTTTCATCCATGATAAATATATTTTCACTTTCTATAACGGCTTTTGCCGGAAGATCGCCCTGTACTTTAATTGGCATAAAATTCACTCCTATCTGTCCTGTCCGGACAAAATCTAATACTCTCTATCATATCACAGGAAGAAAATATAATCAACCGGCTTTCTGGCAAATTGTTAAAAAATTTGAAATACATATGTTGTAGTTTGTCAATTATTCCCCTAAAAATCCTCTATTCCCCTCTTGACAATTCAATCAAATTGAATTATGATAGAACTCTATTCGGGGTAGTAAAGGTTTCGACAGGGATCTTGCAGCCGGTGAAGCTATTCGTATGCAATGCGTTAAATGGCAAACTTAAATATAAACGCTGAAGATAATTTAGCTTACGCTGCCTAATGGCAGTTGTCTTACCTGTTAGACCTGCATAGCAGACTAAGGCATCAAACCTGCAGGAAACGACATACATTAAGCTTTGCGTGTATGGGCGTAGCATGAAGCTACTAAAGCTGTCAGGGTGTTAGTTCCCGGACGGTGGAGGGAATGTCAAAGAACTGACTATAATAGTAGAAGAACGGGGAATGGATTTCTGGACACGAGTTCGACTCTCGTCTACTCCACTAATTTTCATAAGGAGGAACCTGCCGAAGGTGGGAGGAATCCTTGTGAACACGCAGACGCCTGCGAACGGAGTTCGCCTTTTAATGCGTCTGCTCCACTCAACAGACCTTGGACAACGTCCAAGGTCTAAATAGTAGTGTTTTCAAGAACATCTTCAGCATCATTGTTAATATTGATTTTGAAGATGTTCAAGCATTTTGAAATTATAAGTGTGTAGACAAAATAAAATGCAGAGATGTATATTTGTTATACCTCTCTGCATTATTTTTTACTGCTTCACAAACTGGAAGTTATTTTAATAAATATTTTTCAAATGCTTTGTGCGTGTCAAAGTGAACCTCTTTGAAAAATAAAACGAGCCAAATAATAAAAGCCGGAATAGCCATATATGGTGTTAAAAAATAAGACAACACTGCTCCTACTAACATTATGCCAGCCCATGTAAAACACTGATTTTTTATATCACGAGAAATATGAGCTTTATCATACAATGCCTGTTCTTCTTTCGGTAACGAATTAAATCCCGAAACAAATTTAGCCACTTTTTCTTTAAATATTGCAAATAACACTCCTATAATCACAAATGGAATAACCAAAACTCCACATAGCCAAAACCCTATATTCATAGTATATTCCTCCTTCACAAATTCCGATTTATTTTTTATTGTATCCTAAAAACAGGTGTACTGTATTATCCCATCCCATTTACAGCCTTACCTTAAATTCTCTTTCTGCCTGTCTTTTCTGATCTTTCTTCGCAATGTCCTGTCTCTTGTCATAGAGTTTTTTACCTCTTGCAAGTCCTATCTCCACTTTTACCAGGCTTCCTTTGAAATACACTTCTAATGGTACAAGTGTATATCCCTTCTGGGCAATCTGACCGGTTATTTTATTGATTTCATTCTTATGCAGCATCAACTTCTTGATTCTGAGCGGATCTTTATTAAAAATATTTCCCTTTTCATAAGGACTTATGTGCATATTATAGATAAAGACTTCTCCATCTTCTATTCTGATAAAGGACTCTTTTACACTGCATTTTCCCATTCGCAAAGATTTTACTTCTGTACCGTGAAGGCAGATTCCTGCCTCGTAAGTATCTTCGATAAAATAATCATGTCTTGCCTTCTTATTGTTTGCTATCAGTTTTCTCGGCTCTTTCGCCATTTTCCTCATCTCCTTCTACAAGTTCAAAATCAATAATTCTCTTCACTTTATCCGTATCTTTTACCTGAATCGTAATTTTCTCACCGAGTTTAAATCGTCTTCCTGTGTTTTCTCCGACTAACTCATATTTTTCTTCATCATAGTAATAATAATCATCCAGCAGGGAATTGATGTGAACCAGACCTTCCACCGTATTCGGAAGTTCTACATACATACCGTAACTGGTTATGCTGGAAATTACCCCGTCATATATTTCGCCGATATGTCTGCTCATATACTGTACTTTCTTTAACTTATCCGTATCTCTTTCCGCATCGTCCGCACGTCTTTCGGTCAGACTTGCCTGCTCTGCCACTTCATTCAGTATGGATACATAATGCTTTAACCGCTTCGGTTTTATTCCGCCATGCAGATTTTCCTTGATGATACGATGAATCTGCAGATCCGGATAACGGCGGATCGGAGAAGTAAAATGGCAGTAATACTGTGCCGCCAGGCCAAAATGTCCGGTTGCCACGGTTGTATATCTTGCCTGTTTTAAAGAACGCAGTGTAATTCTGCTAATCAGGGCTTCTTCCGGTGTTCCTTCGATTCTTTTTAACAGCTTCTGGAGTTCTTTTGGATGAATGTCATCCTTTCCCATTTTTAATCCATAGCCAAAATTATTGATAAATAATTCTAACGCACGCATTTTATCCGGATCCGGATTATCATGGGTACGGTAAACAAACGGTATTTCCTGCCAGAAATAATCTTCTGCCACCGTTTCATTTGCGATCAGCATGAAATCTTCGATAATCCTTGTGGCATTATTTCTCTCATATGGCTTAATCTCTACCGGCACACCCTTTTCATTCAGGTAAATCTTGCTTTCCGGAAAATCAAAATCAATAGAGCCTCTGGTCATTCTCTTATCCCTCAAAATACCTGCCAGTTCCTGCATCAACTCAAACATCGGAATAAAATCTTGGTATTCCTGCACCACCGCTTCATCGCTTCTGTCCAGTATCTTCTGAACATTTGTATAAGACATTCTCCGGTCCACATTGATTACCGTTTCCGCTATCCTGTGTCCAATGACTCTTCCTTTTTCATCAATGTCCATAATACAACTGAGTGCAAGCCGGTCACATCCCTGGTTCAGCGAGCAGATCCCGTTTGACAGTTTCTGCGGCAGCATCGGAATAACACGATCGACAAGATAAACACTGGTTCCGCGTTTCAATGCTTCTTTATCCAGAACACTGTTTTCTTTCACATAATTGCTGACATCTGCAATATGCACACCGAGATGGTAGAATTTTCCCTGTTTTTCAAGAGAAATCGCATCATCCAGATCTTTTGCATCTTCACCGTCGATGGTTACTGTCTGGATATCCCTGAGATCCAGCCTTCCGCCAATCTCTTTCGAATCTATTTCATCCGGAATTTTCTCCACATAATTCATGACTGCATCTGAAAATTCTACTGGAATATTGTAAGCCTTTACAATACTCATGATATCCGTACCCGGATCATTGATATGCCCTATAATTTCTTTTACGATGCCTTCCGGTTTCTTATTTTTTCCGCCATAATCCGTAATCCGGACTACAACCTTATGACCTGTCACAGCACCTTTGGAACGTTCCACCGGCACGAAAATATCCCGGTTAAATTTCTGATCATCCGGTATGACAAAGCCAAAGCTTTTGCTCTTATGATAGATTCCTACAACTTCTTCTGTGCCGTGGGAAAGAATTTTTACAATCTCACCTTCCTTGCTCCTGCCGCCTCCTGATTTTCCATGTTTATGCCGTTTTTCGTCCGTCCGCAATGCGACCTGCACAATGTCTTTATTGATTGCCCCATTGATGCATCGTTCCGGAATGAAGATATCTTCATCCTCTCCCTCGATGGTAACAAACCCAAATCCCTTTCTGTTTCCCTCAAAAGTACCAGTCAGAATCTGTGCAGAAGCAATGGAAAATTTTCCTTTCTTGGATTCCACGATTTTTCCTTCGCTCATCAGTTCATTTAAAACATATCTTAATTCTTCCCTGTCTTCTTTTGGGACATTCAGTACCATGGCAAGTTCTTTTACCTTCATCGGCTGATATTCCTTGCTTTTCATAATATCCATCAGAATCTGTTTTCTTTCTTTTAATAAGTTTTCTTCCATCCCATAGCCTCCTTTACGATATCTGTAATTGTTTCCATTTATTGCAAAATCCCCCTTTTCCATATCAGAAAAAGAGGGATTTTCATCTTAAAATATTTCAACTGCAATAGCTAATAAAAAGAACAATACAGCCAAAATCTTTGTATATTTTACAAGCTTGCCTTCCATTGAACGGCCTTTATTCTTACCCCAGTAAGTATCTGCAACACCACTGATTGCACCTGATAAACCAGCTGATTTACCTTCCTGCATCAAAACAAGTACTGTCAGAACAATTGACACAATAATAAATACGATTGTCAAAAAGATATGCATTATGACACCTCCTCTGCCTGCGTAATCCACATAGTCAAAAGTATATCATACTCCTTTTCCAAAAGCAAGCATTTTTTCATGAAAATACTAATTATGCAATATAAAGCCTGCATCTACACTCCCATTGAGAATCTGCTGCAGGACATCCCTGTTGAAGGTAATTCCTTTTTTTGCAATAATTCCATGAGCTGCTGCCATCTCATCCGTATAGGCGGTAAACGGAACTGTTCCTTCCACCTGCACTTCATTGCCACTTCCGGAATAGGTATACTGTGTTACAACCGGTATCAGCCCTGTATTTTCCTCATCGATTACGGTCAGCCCGTTTTCTACTTTGATTCCAACCTTCGCGATTCCGCCTAGCAACGCATCCGGGGTTGTCTCAGAAGAAATCAGATTTCCCAGGGAGTAAAAACACAATGCCCTGTTGCCATTATCTGCTGTCACCCATTCCACTTTCTGAAGATAATTCGGGCGGTTTCCAATAATCAGATCGGCACCGGCTTCTGTAAGCTGTTTTGCAAATCTTTCCTGGGTTGCAGATATTTCATGGGTATCTTCCAGACCCCAGCTTGCGAAAACAACAACAAAATCAGATGCTTTTGCAGCCGCATCCAAATCTGCCTTTGTTGCATCCGAAAGAGTTTGAAGATCCGCCGAGCCGCCGGAATAATTTCCAAAGAAATCTATCTTGTAAGATTCTTCATTGCTTATCGCAGTATTTATTACTGCCGTATAGTCAAGAAATGCTATCTTCAAACCATTTTTTTCTATGATTGTGTAATGATTTTCCTCTGCCGAATCATGGATTCCAAGCACCTGAACTTCCGGGGCTTTGGAATTCCATACACTCAGACAGGTAGAAACTGCCGCACTTCCCAGATTATTGACCCGCACATTTGCCATCGCAACCGTATCAATACCGGCATTTGCCACTGCATCACATAATTCTTCCGGTGCATTAAACTGGGGATATCCTGATATTCCAAGACTGTTGCCGCCAATCACGGAACCCTGGCACAGGGCTGACAGATCGGCCTCCTGCAGATAACCGGTGATTCCGTTAAAAATATAATCATAATTATAAGAACCATCTTCCTGCTTTCCGGAATTAATCACACTGTCATTCATAAGATTCTGCCCCAGTGCAAGAAACGTCACATAGTTTGAAATCTCTTCTTCTTCTGCCATCTGATCCGCAGTTGTCTCTTCTTTCCCTGCCTGTTCCAGTTTTTTAATACTTTTATTATGATTGTAATTATTGAATATGATAATACAAATCAAAGTCAGTACAACCATAATAACCGTTTTCTTTAAGGTTTTCAAATAGATCCCTCCAAAACTGTAATATTATCTTTCTTATTTTACCAAAAGAGAGTTTCCTGTCATTTCCTGCGGCTGTTCCATTCCCATAAGTTCAATCAGGGTTGGAACGATATCTGCAAGGCATCCGCCCTCACGAAGCTTGTAAGATGGATCTGCATTTACAAGAATAAATGGTACCGGATTTGTTGTATGAGCTGTGTATGGTTCTTTTGTTTCATAATCAATTAACTGTTCTGCATTTCCGTGATCGGCACAGATAAACAGGATGCCATCTACGTCTTTAACTGCTTCCACAGTCTTTCCGACACATTCATCCACAGTTTCCACTGCCTTGATTGCAGCTTCCTGGATTCCGGTATGTCCGACCATATCCGGATTTGCGAAGTTAATCACAATCACATCATATTTATCGGAACGGATTGCAGCTGTCAGTTTATCACATACTTCATAAGCACTCATTTCTGGTTTTAAATCATAGGTGGCAACCTTAGGGGATTTTACAAGGATTCTGTCCTCTCCCTTATTCGGTTCTTCCACACCTCCATTAAAGAAGAATGTAACATGGGCATATTTTTCTGTTTCTGCAATTCTTGCCTGTGTCATATTATGGGCTGCAAGGAATTCACCAAATGTATTTGTGATACCAACTTTCTTAAATGCAATCTCCTTATTCGGAATAGTTTCATCATATTCGGTAAAGCACACAAATTTCGTCTGGATTCTTTTTGTTCTTTCAAATCCGTCAAATTCATCTGCACAGAATGCTCTTGTAATTTCTCTTGCCCTGTCCGGACGGAAATTGAAGAAAATTACGGAATCGCCATCTTCAATTGTAGCTGCTTCTTCTCCGGCTTTTGCAATGACAACCGGCTTTACAAATTCATCCGTAACATCTGCTGCATAGGAAGCTTCCATTGCCTTCACCGGACACTCTGCGGTTTCTCCTTTTCCTTCTGTCATGGCAAGATAAGCCTTTTCCACTCTGTCCCATCTGTTATCTCTGTCCATGGCATAATAACGTCCACTGATGGAAGCTACCTGTCCAACGCCAAGTTCTTTCATCTTGTCACATAAATTCTGTATAAATTCTTTTCCTGAGGTCGGTGCGGTATCTCTTCCATCCATGAAAGCATGGACATAAACTTTGGAAAGTCCCTGCTGTTTTGCCATCTCAAGAATACCATAGAGATGTGTAATATGGCTGTGGACACCACCATCGGGAAGAAGTCCGAATACATGAAGTGCACTGTCATTCTTCTTACAATTATCCATCGCATCACATAATGCTTCGTTCTTAAAGAAATCGCCATCCTGAATCTCTTTTGTAATTCTGGTAAGCTCCTGATAAACAATTCTTCCTGCACCCATATTCATATGGCCTACTTCGGAATTACCCATCTGTCCATCCGGAAGTCCGACTGCCAGTCCGGAAGCATTTCCCTTTACAAAAGGATATTCTTTCTCTAATGCATCCATGACCGGTGTATTCGCCAGTGCGACTGCATTTCCCTCTGTTTTGTCATTTAATCCGTAACCATCTAATATCATTAATACAACTGGTTTTTTACTCATTTTTAATTCTCCTTATCTATAAATTTCGTGCATAATCTGACATCTACATCATAGCATTTTTATTTCCAAAATACAATTCATTTTTACATTATTACTGTTATTTTATTTTTTACGTTTTCTTTACTTTATTTCTTTTTGAATTTTACGAATGAATTTTATTCTATTCGCATAAAACATAAGTCCGTCGGCAAGGAGGTTTTTACATGAAAGAATTCAAAATAAGACTCATTGCAGAAGATGAAGTGAAAGAATTAATTGCCATCGCAAATAATTTTACTGATTTACAGAAATTACTAAAGAGCCGGTATTCCCTTGATGACTACCTGGCAATTACCATAAAAACCAGACAAAAGCTCAGTTGATGAAATACCGCCCTGATATCCTGTTCAGCGGCGGTATTCTGTCTGTTCGGTTATTACCATATCCATCTGCACATCGTCCGGTTCTCCGGGAATCTCTTCCAACACCTGCATTTCAAATGCAATGCCCATTTTTTTTATAAATTCATGTTCTTTCAGATATCGGTCATAAAAACCCTTTCCATAACCGATCCTGTTTCCTTTTTTATCAAATGCAACTCCCGGAACAAGTATGATTTTCTGCCTGTTCTCTGCTGCCGGCTCACAATCCGGTCCTGGTTCCGGAATTCCTTTATATCCCGCCGTCAGATCATTTAGAGATGTAATATAATAAAATTTCATATGAATTCCATCTTCACAGACACGCGGTAAAGCAATTTTTTGCTTCCGTGACAGGCAATCCTTTATTAATTGCATAGTGTCCACTTCGTTCTGGCAGGACGCATAGAGATACAGATCCATCTGTGCCAGATCCAGATATTTTTCTGCCTTTTCCAAAATAATCCGGCTGCTTCTTATGACCTCTTCCCGGCCTAATCCCAGCCTTGCTGCCAGAACCTGCTTCCTTATTTCCGTTTTCTGTTTTACCATCGGATTAACCCTGCTTTTTCTTTGGTTTCAAATCCTCGATGGTTCCATCCGGATTCTGAATCTGTACATTATTTAAAATTCCGCGAAGATTATTGTGGACTGCCTCAATATATTCTTTTCTTAATTTCGCCTGTTCCATTGCCTCTTCATTTGTCAGCCCTGTTTCCTTTGATTTTTTATATAATTCATTTATTCTTGCTATTGTTTCCTGTGTAACGCCCATCGCTTTTCCTTTCTTATCTTAATTCCTGTCAGGAAATAAATTTTACAACATCAAAATCTTCTTTTTTATGTGCTGGGAACACGGTTCCTTTTTCCTCTGCATTCAGGATTTCTTCAATAACCGACACATGATCACTGTTGGCAATGACCATGTCTGCACCGGACCAGGTGGCAATCTTTGCCGCTATCAGCTTTGTTGCCATTCCGCCCGTACCGACATCGCTGGTTGTTGATTTCTTTCCCATCATCATAAGATTATCATCAATATTTTCAGCAATGCTGATAAATTTCGCATCCGGATTGGTATTCGGATCATCGGTATACAATCCGTCAATGTCCGAGAGCAGAATCAGCAGATCCGCACCAATCAGGGAACACACGATCGCAGAAAGAGTATCATTATCACCAAATTCGATCTCATAGGTAGCAATCGTATCATTCTCATTTACAATAGGAATTACCCCGAGTTTAAACAATTCATCGAATGTATTCTTTGTATTCGGTCTGCTGATATCATTGATCATGGTAAATTTTGTCAGAAGAACCTGTGCAATATTCTGATTATATTCGCTGAACAGCTTCTGGTAAATCATCATAAGTCTTGACTGTCCGACGGCTGCACATGCCTGTTTCTCCGGCAATGTAAGCTTTCCTGCCGGCAGTCCCATTCTCTTTCTTCCGACAGATACGGCACCTGATGAAACCAGTACCACATCTTTTCCCATGTTGCGCAGATTTGTCAGCACCCTCACCAGTTTTTCCATCTTACCCAGGTCCACCCCTCCGGTTTCCTTATGTGTCAAAGAGGAAGAACCTATCTTTACTACTATTCTGTTTTTTTCTTTTAATTTTTCTCTGTAATCCATTTTTGTCCTTTCTTATCTGCTGCCAAACGGAGCATACCTTGAGGCAACCGCCTCAAATACCCGCAATCCGTCCATCGCCGCACTTGTAATGCCTCCTGCATATCCTGCACCTTCCCCGCAGGGATAAAGTCCTGCCAGATTTACACTCTGGAAAGCAGCATCCCTTTCTATTCTTACCGGTGAAGAAGTTCTTGATTCTACCCCGGACAATACGGCATCTGCCTGGTCAAATCCTGTTATCTGCCTGCTAAATCCATGGATTCCTTCGATCAGCTGCTGATTCAGTTCCTCCGGAAGTATATTCCGCAGATTTGCTTTCCGGTACATTCCCTTCATCTGCGGCATTACCTGTCCAAATTCTTTCGTTATACGGTTCTCACAGAAATCCCCAAAGCACTGCACTGGTATTTTCCCCTTACCTTCCTGATATGCCTTTGCTTCGATTTCCCTCTGGAATTCCATTCCCGCCAGCGGATGCGTATTTCCGTAATCCTCTGGTGTTACCGTAACTACAATCGCACTGTTGCTGTTTATGCCTGACCGGTCACTGTAACTCATGCCGTTCACAGCCAGCCGCCCAGCTTCCGAGGACGCATTTACAACATAACCGCCCGGACACATACAGAAAGAATAAATACCATGTGTATCGGTATTATAAGTCACTTTATAATCTGCCGCTTCCAGCTTTTCATGAAGGTCCACTCCATATCGTGCATAATTGATCATGGTCTGTGGATGTTCCATTCTATATCCTACCGCAAAGGCTTTTGCCGACATTGCCAAATCTTTTTCATAAAGCATGGCAAAGGTATCCCTTGCACTATGCCCAACCGCCAGAACCAAAACATCTGTATCCAGCCGCTCTGTTTCATTCAGGGTAATGCCGGTCAGTTTTCTCTGGTCTTTTTCTTCCTGCACCAGCAAATCAGTTAGTCTGGTACGAAAACGGATTTCACCGCCCAGCCGGATAATCTCCTGCCTTATATTTTTCACTATATGTCTTAATTCATCCGTACCGATATGCGGTTTATTTACATAGCATATGCTGTCTTTTGCACCGAACTGTACAAATGTTTTCAGAACCTCGCCGTTTCTACCTGTTTTATCCTTTACCAGGGTATTCAATTTTCCATCGGAGAATGTTCCTGCACCGCCCTCGCCAAACTGGACATTGGATTCCGTATCCAGGTCTCCGGTCTCCCAGAAATGTTCCACGGTTTTCTGCCGCCGATCCACATCTTCCCCACGCTCAATGATAATGGGGCGATAGCCATATTTTGCAAGATAATATCCACAGAACAGTCCTGCTGGACCAAGTCCCACTATTACCGGCCGGTGTAGAAGTTCTTCCCGGCCGCCCGGCACAAATGAATAATGAACTGGTGTTACCCATGCATTATCTGCCTGGAGAACCTTCTTATTTATCCGGATTCCGGGCTTTACATAGACATCCACCGAATATACATATTGCAAATCCGGCTTTTTTCTCGCATCTATGGACTGTCTGATAATCTCATAATGTTCGAGTGCTTCTCTTTTTATACCTAATCGCTTTTGTATTTTTTCTTCCAGTTCCTCCCGGCTATGCCCAAGCGGAAGTTTTATCTGATTCATTCTGATACACTGCATCTTATACCTCCTGCTGTTTCTGCCGCCGCATGACCGCTAATCCATCCGCCCGCCCATGCAAACTGCAGGTTATATCCTCCACACATTCCATCGATATCCACAGTTTCGCCGATTATGTACAGATCTTTCACTTTCCTGGACATAAATTTGTCCGTCAGTTCCCCGGTACTTACCCCGCCTGCACATACCTGGGCATGCTCCATTCCCTTTACATTGAGAATTTTTACCCGGAACTTCTTCATATGCTGAAGAAGCTTCTTTATCCTTGCTGGATCCATCTTTGAAACCGGAAAATTTGGCTCTATCTTTAATTCATCCAGAAAACTTTCCGCCAGTTTCCGGTTAAAAATGCAGGACAATACATCCGAAATTTTACTTTCCGGATATCTTTTCCTGACTATCTGAATTTTATCATATAATTCCACAAAAGAAAATTCCGAAAGAAAATCCAGCTGTGCATAGACAGGTTTCTTCTGCCGCAAAGCATATGCCGCATATCTTGATACCTGAAATGCCGGAATTCCCGAAACTCCATAGGCAGTCAGCTGCAATTCCCCGGTATCTTCCGCCAGAATATGCTCACCTTCATCCAGAACCGTAATCTTTCCATCGGTCCGTACTCCGGAATTTTTCTGGAAAAAGTCCTTCTGTCCACATTCCAGAGCCGTCAATGCAGGAACTTCCGGTACAATGCAATGACCCATCTGTGCAGCTATTCTGCTTCCGGTTATCTCACATCCGAATCCGCCTGCATTACTGCCCGCCGCCAGAATCACTTTATCACATTTTTCCGTAATTTCTTTTTCCTCAAGGACTTTCTTTCCCTGTTTTTTCTGTACTTTGCACCGGATCAGAAATGTTCCATTTTTCTTCGTTACTTCCTTTACCATGCAGTTTACCCTGATGGAAACTCCTGCTTCTTCACAGCGGTGAATCAGAAGTTCCGCCACCGAAGACGCCTGTCCGGAGGAAGGATAGAAATATCCGTTTCTGTTTTTAAACATCATTCCCATATTTCCAAAAAACTCCAGTGTTTCTTCAAATCCGAACTTTTCCAATGTCCGTTTGGCAAACTCCGGATCCATTCCCCTGTAACAAAGTTCGTCCATCTTTTGATTGGTAAGGTTGCATTTTCCGTTTCCGGTTGCGTATATCTTCTTAGCCGGCCGGTCTGCGGCTTCCAGCACCGTCACCTTTGCTCCCTGCCCGGCTGCGCAGATTGCCGCCGTAAGACCGGATGCACCGCCGCCTATCACTATAATTTTCATCCAGTATACCTTCCTTTAACTCGTATATCCCTCCAGATATCGGTATAATTCACTTATATTTTTTACTCCCACTCCCTGCAGGAGCTGAGCCCTGTCCGTCTCATCCAGCTCGTCCTCACGGATTCCGGTTTCCAGGAATACCGTTGTCTTATCCTGCTTGTATACAATCAGATATCCATCCTCCAGAACCATATAGTAATTATATGGATTGTCATTCTGATATTTCTTTATGGTTTCGCTTATGGCTATACTGTCCGTAACATCTTTCCGCAGAACCAGTGTATCATGTGAAAAAGAAATCATAGAAATATTCTTTACTTCCTCACCTTTTTCCTGAAACTGTTCCATGTGGCTGGTAATATAATCTATTACTTCTTTTTTGGACAATCCGATAAGCTCCACCGGAACATTCTCTGTCTTTGCAGTTATTTTATCATCATCCAGATTATGCGATTCCAGCACATACTCCGTATCATGGTCAATCAGTTCCTCTTTTGTCTCTCCCTGCATATAGGAAGTCCCATCCGCAAGTGTAATAATCTCATCATTGTCCAGACTACCTCCATAGCGATAGCCCGCATAGAAAAGAAAAACCAGGCAAAGTCCCATAACAACAACAATGGCGGTCTGTTTTACTAATTTATTCTTCATATCCTACAACTCCATTTCTGTGTCAGATCATTGTTTTATATGAATTATCCGCCATTTCTGTTAATTTATACATATTATTTTAATAAGCCCAGTTTTTTTATCAGCGGGATTAATTTATAACCCTTCGGTATCATACGGATCTCTTCCTCACTCACAACATTAAATACCAGCAGCAGAATTCCATATAAAATCATGGCAAATACAATCGCCGCAAGCAATGCCACTGCTGTCATACCGGTCAGCAGGAAAAGTAACCGGTAAAATCCATAAGCACCAGCTCCCATAATGGCAGCCGACAATCCCGGCAATATAAATGTTTTGACAATCTCCTGCCGGTATTTTAAATACCGCTTAATTGCCCTGGCATTTAAAATACATACTACAAGGCCAAAGATAATATCTGCGATTGCCACTCCATAAACATTGAGTTTTAATACTGCAAGCAGAAAAAGAATGACCACAATATGCAAGGCAAGCGAGATGGAAGAATGGATTACCGGAACTTTCATCCTGTCAATTCCCTGCAGGATGGAATTCGTAATTGTGGAAAGTGAAAATACCACTACCGAAAATACGGCAAGCCGCATAAGCAGAACACATTCCTCATACAAATCCGGTCCCGGAAAGAGTACTTTAATAATCGGTTCTGCAAGCACACTCAGACCAGCTCCACATGGAATCGCAATAATCATATTCAGACGTATGGTAGAATCTACTTTCTTTCTGAGTTCCCGGTTTTTCCCCGATACAAGGGATTTGATCAGACTGGGTATCATTGCGGAAGAAAATGCCGATGCAATCGCAATCGGTGCAGTTGTCAGCAATCTGTATTTATTACTGTAGATTCCCCAGTATCCGCTATATTCCGATTCCTGCTGCCCGAATATCCCTGACATTACATTTCCATAGATTCCACTGTCTATAATATTACTGAAATTATAGATGGTCGTACTTAATAGTACCGGAAGAATGGTAATGGCAAGAATTTTGGAAAGTTCTGCAAAGCTTTCATTCACAGAAGTCCGGTCATGGCTGACCTTGTTTAAAAAATTCTTCCTCTGCATAAAATACAAAAATACCATAAATACCAGGGCAGCCAATGCTCCACAGGCCGTTCCGAGTGTTCCGCCCGCAGCACTGTATGCATTCTCCTGTCCGACTTTTTCCCCGACTTTATACAGATACATGGCAGCACCTATACTTACAACCGCATTTACAATCTGTTCAAAAATCTGCGAAACGGCAGTTGGAACCATGGTTCCGAGTCCTTGGAAAAATCCACGCAGCACACCGAGAATACACATAACAAACAATGTTGGTGCGAGTACTTTGATGGCAAGTGCAGCAGAAGGGAATTTCCATGCCTTTGCAAGCCAGTCCGCCCCAAAATAAACACCACTTCCAACAATAAATCCTACAATACTTGCCAGCACCATAGAACCGATAAATGCATGATAGGCATTGCGAATCTGCTTTTTTGCCATCCTTGCTGAAACGATTTTAGAAACTGCAAGAGGGAGACTCAGCGATGAAATCAGCAGAAACAGGGAATACACATCATAGGCAGTGGCATATGCTGAGATTCCGGAATTTCCCAATATATTATTTAACGGAACACGATAAACAAGTCCGATTACCCTGACAAGTATTCCTGCCACTGCAAGAATACTTCCCTGGATAATAAAATTTGATTTTCCTTTATTCTTTGCCATCCGAACCTCCTGCTTCCCTAACGCACAATCCCAAGTTTGTCCAGAACCTCACGCTGCATCTTTTCCATTTCCTTGCGTTCTTCCTCTTCCATATGATCGTAGCCGAACAGATGGAACATGCTATGTGCCACAAGAAAGGCAAGTTCTCTTTGTTCCGAATGACCATATTCCTTTGCCTGCTCCCGGACTTTATCCACGGATATCACGATATCCCCAAGGGTCAGTTCCCCGCTGTCCAAATCAAAATATCCGGCTGTCACCTCGGTATAGTCTTCTGATTCCAGAAATGTAAAATCTCCTGGTGTTTCATACTCTATCATCGGAAACGATAAAACATCCGTCGGTGCATCGATATCCCGGTATTCTTTATTGATTGCCTGAATCCCTGCATGATCTGTAAAGATTACATTCACCTCACATTCATATGGACATTTCAGAAAATCCAGAGACGCCTCTATGATATCCTCTACAATGTCCTGATAATGTGCAGGAATTTCTGTATCCAATTCATTCTCAAAAAATACGCTCAATGTATCTCTCCTTTATTGCCTGTTACATTTTATCCCAAATGTATCAGATAATCAAGTTTTATCTTGTACAATTTAATGTTTATTCTGCGTCTGTTTTTTGTCCCGGCTATGTCGGTTTTCATATTCCTCATACGCATTGACGATTCGCTGCACAAGCGGATGCCGAACAACATCCTCACTTGTAAACCGTATCACAGAGATCTCATCAATATTATGCAGGACACGAAGTGCCACTTCCAGACCTGACTGCGCATCCTTCGGCAGATCCTTCTGGGATAGATCTCCGGTAATAATTGCTTTGGAACCAAATCCGAT
>ENA-OPSJ01001138-OPSJ01001138.1-human-gut-metagenome-genome-assembly--contig:-NODE-1138-length-21049-cov-2.613080_pt1 | contig 21049 bp, 18 predicted proteins | sample MGYA00241801_ERZ501893 | MGnify/ENA primary metagenome ERZ501893 (study PRJEB25962, sample SAMEA2042219) | human gut metagenome | biome: human gut; feature: human-associated habitat; material: faeces...
ACGAGCCGCGAACTTTTTGACCGCCGCGTGCTGAGCAGCTTTTCGTCAGACCGCGACCCGCGTATTTTCAGCGACGAGGCTGCGGAGATGATAAAGCGCCACCCTAACGAGGAGATAGCGTTTATCCAGTTCGATGTGGAGCGGTTCAAGCTTATCAACGAAAAGTACGGCGTTGAAGCCGGCGACGAGCTTCTTGAGTTTCTGTACGGCACGCTGGGACTGATTTGCAGCGAGGAACAGCCCTTCGCACGGCTGAACGCTGATGTTTTCATGGTGGTGACTACGTTCTCAAGCGACTCCGACCTGCTTGATTTTATCCACAGGATTGAAAGCATGCTGACCGGATTCCAGAACATGGAGTACAGGCTGATTTTCGGCGTTGCGATTGTCGAGGACAGGTCGCTGCATATACGCAGGCACGGCGACAACGCCGCGCTGGCGCGACAGTCGATAAAGGGGAACGCCCTGAACAACATAGGATTCTTCAACGGAAGAATGAAGAGCGAGCTTCACAAGAAGCAGTCCATCGAGGACGACATGATGAACGCGCTGCTTGACGGTCAGTTCGTGATGTACCTCCAGCCGAAGTTCAGCATTTCCACCAAGCGGATAATCGGCGCGGAGGCGCTTGCAAGGTGGATCCACCCGGAAAAGGGCATGATATCTCCGGCGGATTTCGTTCCGGTGTTCGAGGAGAACGGGTTTATACTGAAGCTCGACCAGATAATCTGGGAGAGCGCGTGCAGGAAAATCCGCGAGTGGATAGACAAGGGAATAGAGCCGGTTCCGATATCGGTGAACATTTCCCGGGAGTACATACACACCTTCGACGTGGTGGGCGAAATGCTGCACCTCGTGAACAAGTACGATATCCCGATAAAGCTGCTGGAGCTTGAAATAACTGAAACCACTGATTCCGAGGGAGTTTCCGACGTAGTTCAGAAGATGAAGGACGCGGGATTCACCATGCTGATGGACGATTTCGGTTCCGGGTATTCATCGCTGAACATGCTGCAAAAGACGCAGTTCGACGTACTCAAGATAGACCGCGGGTTCCTTTCGGAATTCATGGAGTCCAGCCGCGGACGGAAGATTATCTCGCACACGATCTCAATGTCGCGTGATATCGGTCTCGATATCATCGCGGAGGGCGTGGAAACTCCGGAGCAGGCTTCGTTCCTGAGCGACTGCGGCTGCGATTCGGCGCAGGGGTTCTACTACTCCAAGCCGATAACCCAGGAAGAATTCGACAAAATGCTTGTCGAGGTCAATAAATAAACAAACCGGGGCAGTTTTCCTGTCCCGGTTTTCGCTATAATAATCCCCGGAGCGGTGCCCCGGGGACTTGTTTTATTCTACGTCGAACTGCATGAGTTCAGCTATTTTCTCCTGAATGCGGTCTGCGACGTCGGCGGGGTTCAGCTTCTCGCTGAAGCTCTTGTCTCTTGCGGAGATCTCGATTACGCCGTCCTTGAGGTTTCTCGGGCTTACGATAACGCGGAGCGGGATTCCCAGCAGGTCGGCGTCGGAGAACATTACGCCTGCGCTTACTGCACGGTCATCGTAGATCACCTCTACGCCGCGCTTCTGGAGCTCCTCGTAGAGTGCGTCTGCCTTCTCCTTGACCTCGGCGTCGTCGGCGCGTACTGCGCAGATGTGCACCTGCCACGGAGCGATCGCCATCGGCCAGATGGGGCCGTAATCATCGTGGTGAGCCTCGCATACGGAAGCGGCAAGTCTGCCTACGCCGATGCCATAGCAGCCCATGATAGGAGTCTGAGTGCTGCCGTCCTTGTCAAGGTAGGTCATGCCCATGCTCTTGGTGTACTTGGTTCCGAGCTGGAATATGTTGCCGACCTCGATGCCGCGGGAGATGGTGATGTGCTTCTTGCCGCAGCTCGGGCAGATACCGCCCTCGATGATCTTCGCGAAGTCGTGGTATTCAACGTTCTTGCAGTCGCGGTCGATGTCGAGACCGGTGTAGTGGTACTCCTCCTTGTTTGCGCCGCAGGAGAGGTTGTTCGTGTTCTGGAGGGAGCGGTCGAACAGCACGGTCATGCCCTCGGGAAGCCCTACCGGCCCGATGTAGCCCGCGTTGAGTCCGCACTCCGGAGTGATAACAGCCGGGTGGATATCGCAGCCGAGGAAGTTTGTGAGCTTAGTTTCGTTGATATCGAGGTCGCCGCGGATAAATACTACAACGTAGCTGTCGTCGTGGTTGCGCTGGTATACTACCGCCTTGCAGCTCTTGTCCTGCGGGGTGTGCAGGAACTCGCAAATTTCCTCGATGGTGTGGATATTCGGGGTGTGTACCTCGGTGAGGGGCTGGCTCTCGGCGTCGCGGGTGTTCTCAATTATGGACTCAGCCGCTTCCATGTTAGCGCGGAATCCGCAGTCCTTGCATATCGCGATGGAGTCCTCGCCGATAGGAGTGAGCAGCATGAACTCATGGGAAATGCTGCCGCCCATCATGCCGGAGTCGGACTTTACGGAAATTACCTCGGGAATGCCTGCGCGCGCATAGATACGCTCGTAAGCCTTGTGGCAGCGCATGTAGTATTCCTCGAGATCCTCTTGGGAGGTGTGGAATGAATACGCGTCCTTCATAGTGAACTCGCGCACGCGGATAAGTCCGCCGCGGGGACGCGCCTCGTCGCGGAACTTGGTCTGTATCTGGTAGATCATGAACGGATATTTGGAGTAGCTGTTCGCATACTCGCGGACGAGCTGCACAGCGGCTTCCTCGTGTGTCATGCCGAGGACCATCTGCGCCTTGTTGCGGTCGGTAAAGCGGAGAAGCTCGCTGCCGATGCTCTCGTATCTGCCGGATTCCTGCCAGAGGGTCGCGGGCATTACAACAGGGAAGGATACCTCCTGACCGTCGATAGCGTCCATCTCCTCGCGGATTATCTGCTCTATCTTGCGGGTTATGCGCTTTAAGGGCATGTAGCTGGAGAAAATGCCGTTTGCAACGTACTTCATGTAGCCGCCGCGTATCATCAGCGCGTGGCTGTCGATATTGCAGTCGGAGGGGCGCTGCTTGAAGCGGTCGCCTACTAACTTTTCAAGTTTCATGTGTTTTCTTCCTTTCGTCTTGTTTCGAAATTTCTCAGAGAATACAAAAAGCCCTGAACCTAAAAAGGCTCAGGGCGAACTGTACAAAGTCCGTGTTACCACCTGGATTCGGGGAGACCCCGCGCTCAGCGTCTGCAACGCTTTCTCATGTAACGGTGAGCACCGGCGCCGCTTACTTCCGCATTCCTGCGGGTTCCGGGCGCAGCTCTAAGACGGGTTCGGCATATCTTCAATAACGGCTCGCACCTGCCGCCGTCTCTCTGAAAATCCGATGTGCCTACTGTTTCTTGTCACAGCTTTTCGTATTCATTGGTTTGATTATAGCACGATTTTGGGGATTTGTCAACACGTCTGAGCCTTAAAACATTGATTTTACCTGAAAAATACGCTGTTTTTTCAAAAAACCTATTGATTTTCTGAAATAAACGTGGTATAATAATACAAGATAGATTAGACTAAAGACTGGGGTTTCGCTCCAGTCTTTAAGTTTTAATCGGGGTCAGGCGGTTTTTGCCTGTCCTGCTGCATATTCTGAAAGGAGCTGGCTTAATGGCACTTGCAAAGGGGTTCAGCACTATCGAGGCTGCGGCTGAGGCCGCAGTAAGACCGATAGTCGAGAGCCACGGTTTCTCGCTGTGGGACGTCTGGTTCGCGAAGGAGGGCGCAAAATGGTATCTGCGTATCTTCATCGACAAGCCGCATGGCGTTTCCATTGACGACTGCGAATCCATCGACGGTGAGATAAACTCCATCATCGACGAGCAGTATTTCATCGACAAGATCGACTATCTGGAGATAGGTTCCGCGGGGCTTGAGCGTTCCGTGAGAAGACTTGCCCAGCTTGAGCAGTCGATAGGAAAAAAGGTGAGGGTCAAGACCTACAAGCTGTGCGATGGCGCGCCGTCCAAGGACTTCAAGTGCGTTCTTTCGGGATACGACGGAGAAAAGATCACGCTGACCGGCGATTTCGGGGAGATTTCGCTTCCCGCCGCCGATATCTCGGCAATGAACTATGACGATTTTGACGATCACGAACTGATAGAAGACGGCGAGTGACCGCGGCTTAATTTTTTAATGGAGGAATTAACGGAAAATGGCTAAGAAGAAAGTACAGCAGCCCCAGAACGACATCACTGAATTTTTTGACGCGCTTGCCGCTTACGCTGCTGAAAAGGGTATCGACAAGGACGTGTTCGCTGAGAAGATAAAGAGCGCTATCGAAAAGAGCCTCAAGACCAGCATGCATGTTGAGGACAAGGACAGCGAGTGCGTGTTTGTCAACATAGATTTCGACAGGAAGATCTTCAACGTAAGCGTACTTAAGGAAGTCATCGAGGTGGTCGACACCCTGTATGAGCCGGAGATCGAGATAGTTCTCGAAGAAGCGCGCAAGCTCAACCCGGCGGCGCAGGTAGGCGACAAGATCCGCGTTCCGATAGACCCGCACGAGTTCAAGCGCATCGCAGCCAAGAACGCGAAGGATCTCATCAAGCAGGGATTCCGCGACATCGAGCGCCAGCAGCTCAGCGAGATGTGGGGCGAGTATGAGAACGAGGCTGTATCCGCGCTTGTTACAAAGATCGAACCCAAGACCGGCCATGCAACTATTGAGATCAACCACAACGAAGTACTGCTGATGAGAGCAGACCAGATCCCCGGCGAGGTGCTTCATGTCGGCGATATCATCAAGGTATATATCACCGGCGTTTCCAAAGAATATAAGGAAGGCGCGAAGAAGCAGAGCCTCCGCATCACCAGAACCGACAGAGGCCTCATCAAGCGTCTGTTCGAGCTTGAGTGCCCCGAGATCTACGATGGAACTGTTGAGATCAAGGCTGTCAGCCGTGCGGCTGGTTCGCGCTCCAAGATCGCGGTCATCAGCAACGACCCCAACGTTGACGCAGTGGGCGCGTGCATAGGTACTCAGAAGTCACGTATCAACGCCGTTACCAAGGAACTGAAGGGCGAGAAGGTCGACGTTGTTCTGTGGAGCGAGGATCTCGAGGAGTTCATCAAGCAGGCGCTCAAGCCCGCTGAGGTACTCCGCGTGGTTATTACCAACCCCGACCCCAAGAAGAAGGAGTGCAAGGCTATCGTTCCTGATAATCAGCTCTCCCTCGCGATCGGCAACAAGGGTCAGAACGCGCTGCTCGCCGCTAAGCTCACAAACTGCAAGATCGACATCAAGGCTGAGAGTAAGGTAACTCCCGAGGATCTCATCGTGACCGAGTACGTTCCCGAGGAGCCCACAGAGGAAGCGCCCGCAGAGGCTGAGGCTCCCGCCGGGTCCTCCGCTGAGGAATAAGGAGCCGCCATGCAGGAAAAGCACGTTCCGATGCGTAAGTGCATAGGCTGCGGTGAAATGATAGGAAAAAAAGGCGCGGTGAGGATAGTCCGCAGCAAGGAGGGCGAGCTCTCCGTAGACCTCACCGGAAAGAAACCGGGACGCGGCGCGTACCTCTGCCGGAGCAGGGAATGTCTTGAGCTGGCTAGGAAGGGCAGAAAGCTGGAACGCGGTCTGAAATGCGCTATTCCCGATGATATATATGAAATTCTCGAAAAGGAGCTGACCTCGGATAAATAAGGAACTTTCGACGATCTGCCTTTGCCGCCGTGCCGGAAAGCTCGTTATGGGCTTTGACGCGGCTGTGCAGGAAATGAATGCGCCTAAGTCAAAGGCAGCGGGCATTATTCTGGCTTCGGACGTGTCGCCGAAAACAGAAAAGGAGATCTGCTTTCATGCAGAGAAGCGCGGCACACCGGTCGTCCACGGAGATTTCACGATGGACGACGCGAAGGAAGCTGTCGGAAAGCGCACGGGTATCTTTCTGGTGCTCGACGCGGGTCTTTACGGCTCTATCACAAGACATATAAGTGAATAGTATGGAGGAAAGTTACATTGCCAAATAACAAAAAGTATCGTGTACAGGATATAGCGGCTGATATCGGCGCAGACCGCAGCGCAGTCATTGAGCTGCTCGAGGGTGCGTTCGAGGGAACTAAGAAGGCGCAGACCTCCCTTACGGATCAGGAGGTTAGCTACGTTCTCGAGGTGTTCTCGAAGAAGGGCGAAGTCAAGGACTTTGACGAATATTTCAAGGCTACCGCTGACAAGAAAACCGAGAAGCCCAAGGCAGAGGAGAAGAAGCCTGCTGCAAGAAAGAAGCCTGCCGCAAAGAAGGAAGAAGCTCCCGCAGAGGAGCCTAAGGCTGAAGCAAAGACAGAGGCAAAGCCTGAAGTAAAGTCCGAGATCAAGCCGGAAGCAAAGACCGCTCCCAAGGCGGAAGCAAAGACCGAAGCGAAGCCGGAGCCTAAACCTGAAGTCAAGGCAGAGCCCAAGTCCGAGGCAAAGCCGGAGGTCAAGGCAGAAGCAAAGCCCGAAACCAAGCCCGAAACCAAGCCAGAAGAAAAGCCCGAGCCGAAGCCGGAAGCAAAGGCGGAGTCCAAGCCCGAGCAGAAGCCTGCTCAGCAGGAGCGTCAGGACAGACCCGCTCCCAGAGCCAACGGCGACCGCCAGCAGTTCAATAACAACAACCGCGGCGACAGACCGTTCAACAATAACCGCAGCGGCGACCGCCCCGGATTTAACCGCGACGGAAATAACGGCGACAGACCGCAGTTCAACAACAACCGCGGCGACCGTCCCGGATTTAACCGCGACAATAACAACGGCGACCGTCCTGCATTCAACAATAACAGAAACGGAGACCGCCCTGCATTCAACGGCAATAGAAACGGCGACCGTCCGGCGTTCAATAACAACCGCAGCGGCGACCGCCCCGCGTTCAACAATAACAGAAACGGCGGCTTCAACCGCGACAACCGCGGCGAGGTCCGCAAGGAAGCAGTTAACCCGCTGGCTGATTCTGCAAAGCAGAACATCAAGAAGCCCGCTATCGACTCCTCCAAGATCAAGGTGAACACTCCGCCCATGCAGAAGCAGAAGGGCGAGGCTGTTCAGCGCGGCGAGCAGGTCACAAAGATGGTCGACACCCGCGGCAGCTATGTTGAGCTTGACAAGTACAACGAGCGCTACGAGACAATCGCTCCCGCTTCCCGCATGAGCAACGAGAGCTTCCAGCGCAAGCAGAAGATACAGCAGAAGTCTCAGCAGAAGGGCAAGCCCTACAACAGCAAGCGCGAGACCGAGGCTCAGAAGCTCAAGCGTCTGGAGCTTGAGCGCGCAAGAAAGCAGCAGCTCAAGGTGCAGATCCCGGACGAGATCGTTGTTTCCGAGCTGGCTTCCCGCCTGAAGGTGACAGCTACCGAGGTCATCAAGAAGCTGTTCAACCTCGGCGTTATGGCTAACCTCAACGAGACAATCGACTTCGATACCGCTTCCCTCATTGCCGAGGAACTCGGCGCAAAGGTCGAGAAGGAAGTTGTCGTTACCATCGAGGAGCGTCTGTTCGAGGATACTCCCGACGATCCCGAGAGCCTTCAGCCGCGTGATCCGGTCGTTGTTGTAATGGGTCACGTTGACCACGGCAAGACCTCGCTGCTCGACTATATCAGACACGCAAGCGTTACCACCACCGAGGCTGGCGGTATCACACAGCACATCGGCGCGTACAGAGTGCATATCAACGACCGCGACATCACATTCCTGGATACCCCGGGTCACGAGGCGTTTACCTCAATGAGAGCGCGCGGCGCGAGCGTTACCGATATCGCTATCCTGGTAGTTGCAGCGGACGACGGCATCATGCCGCAGACCGTTGAGGCTATCAACCACGCTAAGGCAGCCGGAGTTTCCATCATCGTTGCCATCAACAAGATGGATAAGGAAGGCGCAAACCCCGACAAGATAAAGGAAGAGCTCACCAAGTACGACCTCGTTTGCGAGGAGTGGGGCGGCGACGTTATCTGCGTTCCTGTTTCCGCTAAGACCGGCGAGGGCATCAACACCCTGCTTGAGATGGTTTGCCTTACCGCAGACGTGCTCGAACTCAAGGCTAACCCCAACAGACTCGCTACTGGTGCGGTCATCGAGGCTCGTCTGGATAAGGGCAGAGGTCCTATCGCTACCGTGCTGGTTCAGAACGGTACTCTCCACGCAGGCGACGTGCTCATCGCGGGTATGTCCGTCGGCAGAGTGCGCGTAATGCGCGACGACAAGGGCAGAACCGTCAAGGAAGCTGGCCCGTCCGTTCCTGTTGAGATCATGGGTCTCGCGGACGTTCCCTCCGCAGGCGATACATTCGCCGCTGTAGAGGACGAGAAGCTCGCAAGGGAACTCGTTGAGAAGCGCCGCCAGGAAGCTAAGGAAGAGCAGTTCAAGGCTTACCACCAGGTAACTCTTGACAACCTGTTCTCCTCCATCGAGGAAGGCACCGTCAAGGAGCTTCCGATCATCGTCAAGGCGGACGTACAGGGCTCCGTCGAGGCTGTCAAGCAGTCCCTTGAGAAGCTCTCCAACGAGGAAGTGCGCGTACGCGTTATCCACGGCGCGGTCGGCGCTGTAAGCGAGAGCGACGTTATGCTCGCTGCGGCTTCCGGAGCTATCATCGTTGGCTTCAACGTAAGACCTCACCCGTCCGCTCAGGACAACGCAAAGCGCGACGGCATCGAGATCCGCCTTTACCGCGTAATTTACGACGCTATCGAGGATATCACCGCCGCAATGAAGGGCATGCTTGCTCCGAAGTTCAGAGAGGTCGACCTCGGCAGAGTTGAGGTACGCCAGGTCTACAAGATCACCAACGTTGGTATCGTTGCTGGTTCCTACGTCCTCGACGGCAAGGTCACCAGAAACGGTCAGGTTCGTATCGTGCGCGACGGTATCATCGTCGGCGACGACAAGATCGCAGGTCTCCAGCGCTTCAAGGATTCCGTCAAGGAAGTCGCTGCGGGCTACGAGTGCGGTATCAGCCTTGAGAAGTTCACCGATATCAAGGTCGGCGATATCTTCGAGGCGTATACAATGGAAGAATACAGAGACTGATAACGCCGGCTGCGGGTGCGGAGCGTTCCGCGCCCCGGCGGTGTTTTCCGACGCGGCGTGAGCCGCACACAGGGAGGTTTTATGGCTAATTTCAACTTAAAAAGACTTTCCGAGGATATAAAGAGGGAGCTTTCCGCGGCTGTGAGCGGCGTGAAGGACCCGAGAGTATCAAAGAATTTTGTAACGGTAACTCACTGTGAGCTTACCAGCGACCTTTCCTACTGCAAGGTACACATCGCGTGCCTCGGCGGCGAGGGGAGAACCGCAAAGGCTGTGGAGGGCATGACCGCCGCTTCCGGATATTTCAAGAGAGAGATCGCGGCAAGGATCCGCATGAGAAAAATGCCGGAGTTCATATTCCTGCCGGATAATTCCCTTGAATACAGCGAGCACATTGAAAAGATAATCGCAGGACTTCCCAAGCCTGTAGAGGATACGGCGAACGAAGAAGCGGAGGAGCCTGATGAGGAGAATTGACCTTAACGAAGCGGCGAATTTCCTTCGTGAGCACGACCGCTTCCTTATCCTTATGCACGGCAGCCCCGACGGAGATACGGTCGGCTGCGGAACTGCGCTCTGCGGCGCGCTCCAGCAGATAGGCAAGCTAGCCAGGACCGCGTGCCCCGACCCGTTACCGAAGAAGTTCGGGTATATGTTCCGCGAACTGAAGGAGCAGGAGTTCGAGCCGGAGACCATCGTGGCCGTGGACGTCGCAGACACCAAGCTGCTTTACGGTATGCGCGAGGTCGGCGAGAAAACCCAGCTCTGCATAGATCACCACGTCAGCAATACCGAGTACGCCGAGCGGCTGCTGCTTGCTCCGGAGTACGCGGCGGCTGCCGAGCTGATGTTCGAGCTGCTCAGCTCCATGAAGGAAGTAAGGATAACAAGCTCCATCGCTGACAGCCTTTACACAGGAATCGCGACGGACAGCGGCTGCTTCAAGTACAGCAACACCTCGCCGCAGACCCATGTCTACGCCGCAGAGCTGATAAAGCTCGGCGCCGACATCGTGCCGATAAACTACGCGATGTTCGACATGAAGAGCCAGGGCAGACTGAAGCTCGAGCAGCTCGCGCTCAGCAGAATACGCTACTACGTGGGCGGCAGGATAGCCGTGATAGACGTTACGCAGTCGCTCATCGACTCCATCGAGGGCATAGACAGCGAGGATGTCGGCGCGCTTTCCGCGATACCGCGCCAGATAGAGGGCGTGGATATCGGTATCTGCATCAAGGAGAAAACTCCGGGATTCTACAAGGTTTCCCTGCGCTCGAGCGAGAACGCGGACGTTTCCGCTATCGCTCAGCAGTTCGGCGGCGGAGGCCATGCAAGAGCCGCAGGCTGCGCGTTCGAAACCACGCTTGAGGACGCGGAGAAGAAAATAGTATGGGCATGCGCCAAGGCGCTCGGTAACTCGATATGACCGGAATAATCTGCATAAACAAGCCCCAGGAGTTCACCTCGTTCGACGTGGTGGCTTCCATGAGAAGGGCTTTCGGGACTAAGAAAATCGGGCACGGGGGGACTCTCGACCCGATGGCTACCGGGGTGCTCCCGGTGTTCGTAGGCGGCGCTACGAAGGCGGTCGACCTGGTTCCGGACGACAGCAAGAGCTACCGGGCCGGGTTCCGGCTGGGATTCGTTTCGGATACCCAGGACATCTGGGGGAAGCTCCGCTCGCGCTGTGAGAACGGCATTTCCGAGGACGAGATGAGGTTCGCCCTGGACGATTTCCGGGGCGACATCATGCAGGTGCCTCCGATGTACTCCGCGCTGAAGGTCAACGGGCAGAAGCTCTGCGACCTGGCGCGCCGCGGTATCGAAGTGGAGCGCAAGCCGCGCCCTGCGACGATATCCCGCTTGGAGCTGGTCAGCTTTGACGGGACAGACGGAGTTCTCGACGTGGACTGCTCCGGCGGCACCTATATCCGCACGCTGATAAACGACATCGGCGAGAGCGTCTGCACCGGCGCGGTCATGACAAGCCTGTGCAGGACGAAAAGCTGCGGCTTCACTCTGGAACAGTGCCACGAGCTGGACGAGGTGCGGAATGCTTCCCCGGAGAGGCTCGAAAAGTGGCTGCTTCCGGTTTCGGAGCTGTTCGCGCCGCTTCCTGAGATACCCCTGGACGAGGTGCAGACAAGAATGTACCTCAACGGCGTACGTCTGGACGCTGAAAGGCTGCTGAAGCGCGCCCCCGTGGACGAGCTGGCTAGAGTTACCGCCGGCGGGGAGTTCCTCGGAGTAGGAAAGATCAATGCTGAAGGGGAACTGGTTTCGATCAAGCAGTTCCGCTCGGAATAAAAATACCGGGTATCCGGTATGAATGGTGGATTTAATTTGATAGACATAACTAACAGCAGCCTGCGCCCGGAGGAAAAGACCGCCGTCGCGCTGGGTTACTTTGACGGGCTTCACCTGGGACACGTCGGCGTTATACGCACGGCGCTGGCTCAGGAGGGGCTCAAACCGGCGGTGTTCACGTTCAACTGCGACACCACGCTGCCGAAGTTCCGCGGGCCGGAGGATATAATCTCGTTCGAGAATAAGTGCGAACTTATGCAGGAGATCGGCGTGAAGTACATCTACGCGCCGGATTTTGCGGAGGTCTGCGCGCTGTCCGACGAGGACTTCGTGAAGAAAATACTTATCGACCGGCTGAACGCGGGCTTCGCCTGCTGCGGAAGCAATTTCCGGTTCGGAAAGGGCGGCAGCGGCACTCCGGAGAGGCTCGGGGAGATCGGCGCGAAGTATGGAATGCGCGTCGAGGTGGTGAAGGACGTCTGCCTTGACGGCAAGATGATAAGCTCTACGCGTATCCGCGAGCATATACGCCGGGGAGAAATAGAAGAAGCTAACCGGCTGCTGGGCTATGAGCTGTGGTACAGGCTGCCGGTTATCCGGGGAAACGAGATCGGACGGACTATTGATTTTCCGACGATAAACCAGGTTATTCCGGACACGAACATTATCCCGCGCTACGGAGTTTACAAGAGCTACGTAGAGGTGGCGGGGAAGCAGTACCACGGGGTCACGAACATCGGCGTGAAGCCCACCGTCCAGCACAGGAGGGACGGCTCCGGCGCAGTGATGGAGACCTACATCATCGGCTTTGACGGCGACCTTTACGGTCAGGACATAGCAGTCGCACTGGTGCGTTTTATACGCCCGGAGGCCAAGTTCGCCGGACTTGACGAGCTGAAAGCACAGATAGCGCGCGACAAGGAAGAAGCGCTTAAATAATGCGCCTCTGAAACTGTGAATCCGGTTTTAAGAAGCTGCCACAAAACGCCGGGAGACCGGCAGGAAAGGAATACAGAAATGGAAGTCAGGACAAGATTTGCGCCCAGCCCTACTGGGTACATGCATATAGGCAATCTGCGCACCGCGCTGTATACTTACCTCATCGCGAGAAAGAACCACGGAAAGTTCATTCTCCGTATTGAGGACACGGATCAGGGACGCTACGTTGAGGGCGCAACTGATGTTATATACAGAACCCTCAAGACATGCGGTCTGAACTGGGACGAGGGTCCGGATATCGGCGGCCCCTGCGGCCCGTATATTCAGAGCCAGCGCATGGGTATGTTCAAGGAATACGCGGAGAAGCTGGTCGAGAGCGGCCATGCTTACTACTGCTTCTGCACCAAGAGCGAGGACAGCAGCGAGGATACCGCGAACGGTCTTGCCTCCGCTAACCGCTGCCCCTGCCGCGACCTCGACCCCGCAGAGGCTAAGAAGCGCCACGACGCGGGCGAATCCTGCGTTATCCGCCAGAAGATCCCGAACGAGGGTACCACCACGTTCCACGATGAGATATACGGCGATATCACGGTCGAGAATACCGACCTGGACGACCAGGTGCTGCTCAAGTCCGACGGAATGCCGACCTACAACTTCGCAAACGTGGTCGACGACCACACTATGGGCATTACCCACGTCGTAAGAGGCAACGAGTACCTTTCCTCCGCTCCGAAGTACAATCTGCTCTACTCCGCGTTCGGCTGGGAGCCTCCGGTTTATATTCACGTTGAGCATATCATGCGCGACGCTACTCACAAGCTGTCCAAGCGCGACGGCGACGCTTCCTTTGAGGATTTCCGCGCAAAGGGCTACCTCACCGAAGCTATACTGAACTATATTCTGCTGTTGGGCTGGGCTCCGAAGGGCGAGCAGGAGATCTTCACACTGGACGAGATGATCGAGGCGTTCGACCTTTCCGGTATCTCCAAGTCCCCGGCGATATTCGACCCGCTGAAGCTCACTGCGATAAACGCTGTTTATATCCGCAACCTGCCGCTTGAGAAGTTCATCGAGTACGCAGAGCCGTGGATCCGCCAGACCTGTAAGCGCACCGATATCGACATGCCGCTCCTCTGCGCAGGACTTCAGCCCAGAACCGAGGTTTTCAACGATATCCCCGAGCGCGTTGACTTCATCGACCAGATGCCGGAATATTCCATCGACATGTACGTCAGCAAGAAGATGAAAACCACTCCGCAGACCTCCCTTGAGGCTCTTAAGAAGCTCATTCCCGTTATCGAGGGTATTCAGGATTTCACCACCGAAAATATCCACGACGCGCTCTTTAAGCAGATCGAGGCAGACGGCGTGAAGAACGGTCTGTACCTCTATCCGCTGCGCGTTGCGCTGAGCGGCAAGGCTGTCACCCCCGGCGGCGGCGTGGAGCTTGCGAAGATTCTCGGCAAGCAGGATACCCTCGACCGTATGCACAAGGCTGTCGGGAAGCTCACAGCCGAGATCGGCTGACAAACGCCGCGGGCGCGTCAATTTTAACTGTATATTCATGCCTGATTCACACTTTCATCACTTTAGTGTGTTAAGCTGATATATGACCGGGTATATGTCAGGTATGCTATGGATATATACCCTAACTAATCAGCCGTATGAACAACATGCGGAAAAGGACATAATATGATCGAAGTAAAAAATCTAAGCAAAAGCTACGGCAGCAAATTAGCCGTGGACGGTATCAGCTTCACCGCCGGTGAAAGCGAGATACTCGGCTTCCTGGGGCCTAACGGCGCGGGAAAGTCCACCACGATGAACATGCTGACCGGCTACCTCTCCTCCTCGGGCGGACAGGCGCTCATCAACGGCGTCGATATCCTGGAGGATCCAGTGCGCGCAAAGAAGGACATCGGCTATCTGCCGGAGCTTCCTCCGCTGTACCTTGACATGACCGTCATGGAGTACCTTAATTTCGTGTACGACCTGAAAAAGTGCAGGCTTCCGAAGCGCTCCCATCTCGATGAGATATGCCGCCTCGTGAAGATCACCGACGTGCAGAAACGCGTTATCCGCAACCTTTCCAAGGGCTACAAGCAGCGTGTGGGTCTGGCTCAGGCGCTGGTCGGGAATCCCAAGGTGCTGATACTCGACGAGCCGACCGTAGGTCTTGACCCGAAGCAGATAATCGAGATACGCACGCTCATCAAGAAGCTCGGAAAGAACCACACCGTAATTCTTTCCTCGCATATCCTGTCCGAGGTGCAGGCGGTCTGCGACAAGATCGTCGTTATCGACAAGGGAAAGCTCGTTGCAAACGACACCACCGAGAACCTTTCGCACAACCTCTCAGCCGACCACAAGCTGACCGTGCAGATAGAGGGTCCGACGAAGGAAGTCAAGTCGCTGCTTGAGCAGATCCCCCAGATGGTGGAGGTACACCTCAACCGCACTATAGATAAGACCATCGGCGAGTATGAACTCAACGCCCAGGAGGGCTGCGACATTCGCCGCGAGGTATTCAAGCGCATGGCGGCGAGAAACTATCCGATACTGCTCATGAGAAGCAGCGAGCTTACCCTCGAGGAGATCTTCCTCAAGCTCACCACCGGTGATTTCTACGGCAATATTGACAACGGAGGTGCGGCAAGATGACGGCTATTCTGAAGCGCGAGTTCGCTTCCTATTTCACTTCGCCGCTTGGCTATGTTTACCTTGCGGTGTTCTACGGATTTTCCGGGCTGTTCCTGTGGATAACCTGCCTTTCCAGCGGTTCCGCAGACATGCAGTACGTTTTTCTGTGGATGTTCTTTATAATGATGATACTCATTCCGATACTCACCATGAGGACCATGGCGGACGACAAGCGCCAGAAAACGGATCAGCTCACGCTGACATCCCCGGTGAGCCTGTTCGGTCTGGTTGCGGGAAAATTCCTCGCGGCGTTCTTCATCTTCCTTATCGGCGCGGCAGTTATGTTTGTCTACGCACTGGGTCTGGCTGCGGCTGTCAACGGTTCCGGCACGGGTACTGAGTTCGGCTGGGCAGGGTTCTTCGGGAACTTCGCAGGCATCGTGCTGATGGGCGCGGTGTTTATCTCCGTGGGCATCTTCATTTCCAGCCTTACCGAGAACCAGATGATCGCGGCTATCGGCAGCATCGGAGTAAATATACTGCTGTGCCTGTTCGATGTCATTTCAAACTTCGTTTCGGTGACGTTCCTCAAGGACATCATCAACGCGCTTGCGGTGCTCTATAAGTATCAGGAGTTCACCGCCGGCATTTTCAGCCTGAAGAATATCCTGTTCTTCCTGAGTCTGATAGTAGTTTTCAACTTCCTGACGATGCGCGTTATCGAACGCCGCCGCTGGAGCTGAGAAAGGGGGAGCAGACATGAACGAATCAAATAACGAAAACATCGAGCAGGAGCAGACTGCGCCTGCCGCTGAAAACGTTTCCCCCGCAGAGGAAACCAAGCCGGAGGAAACTGCAAAGCCCGCTAAGAAGCAGGCTGAGATACAGAACGGAAATCCTGCCGCACGCAAGCACACCTTCAACAAGCGCAACCTCAAGCATGGCACAATGGCAGTCGTGCTGACGGTGCTTTTCATCGCCGCAGTCGTAGTGCTGAACGTTATCGTCAGCATAATCTCCGACCGTATCGACACCACCGCCGACCTCACCGACACGGGTATCTACACCCTCGACGAGGCCACCACAAACTACCTCGCCGGGCTTGACAAGGACGTTACCGTCTCCGTCATGAACACCGAATCCAGCTTCGAGGGCGGCAGCTCCTTCTATAAGAGTGTCAACGAGCTTCTCAAAAAGATGGCTATGGAGAACGAACATTTCAAGCTCCAGTACCTCAAGATAGACCAGAATCCGGATTTCACCTCCAGATTCAACGGCGAGACGCTTTCCGAGAATTATATAGTGGTGGAGTCCAAGGACACCAACCGCCACCGCATAATCACTCCCGGCGAGTACTTCTCCTGCCCGACGTTCCGAGATAACCTGTCGCAGTACGGCTATCCCGAGACCTACATCGAACAGTACGTAAACCAGTACGTCAACAGCTCCTACGCTTCTCAGATAATCGAGGGCAGCAACGTGGAGCAGGCGGCTATTTCCGCGATAATGTACGTCACCAACACCGATCCGGTGCGCGTTGCGTTTACCGAGGGCTTCGGCGAGGCCGACAGCAGTTCGCTTTCTTCGCTGCTCAGCAAGAACGGCTACGATATCGAGACAATCAACCTCCAGCAGGTGGCTGAGGTCGACGGCGATATCGACTACATCGTGATGTACGCGCCTTCTATGGACTACGACAACGACAGCCTTACAAAGCTGTCCGCGTTCCTTGACAACGGCGGCGCATTCGGCAAGAACCTCATCTACTTCGCTTCCTACAGCCAGCCTGACTACGCGCCGGAGAACCCCGAGGATTCCTCCATGAAGAACCTTGCGTCCTTCCTTGCGGAGTGGGGTATATCCATCGGCGACAGCCTTGTGCTCCAGAGCAACACCGAGTATTCCTACGGAAACATGGAGTATGTACATCTCCAGCAGATCCAGGATACCGACTACGCCGGCAGCGCTTACGGCAGCAGCCTCATCACCTACGACGCGTATATACGTCCGGTTCAGCAGCTCTGGGAGGGCGGAACAAAGGGCAGCATTGAGCAGAAGGTTCTGATAAAGAGCTACGACGGAGCTTACCTCCGCCCGATAAGCACCCTTTCCGACGATGAATTCGACAAGTCCGGCGCAGAATCCGGCTCCTTCAACGACGCTGTTGCAGCGTACAAGGTTCACAGCAATACTCAGGAAGTCACCAGAGTTGTGGCGTTCGGTTCCGACATGATATGCAACAGCATGTTCATGAGCTATGCGAACTCCAACAACCAGGACTTCATGATAAACATGTTTAACTATATCTCCGGCAAGACCGAGGGTATCACTATCACGGCAAAGTCGTTCAGCAGCGTCGGCTTTGAGGTGAACCAGGGCAACGCGAATATCCTTGCTGTAGTTCTGTGTATCATCGTGCCGGTAGTAGTTATCGTAGCCGGTGTAGTTATCTGGGTGCGCAGGAGGCACAGATAAATGGCGAAGCTTTCTAAAACCACAAAGACCGTTATCATTGCGGCGGCTGTACTCCTCGTGCTGGGCGCGGTGCTTCTGGTGCTGGTCATGACCAGCCCGAAGGACAGCGGCAGTTCCGGGGACGCCTCCGCTGTTTCCGGGGAGGCAGGGACCTCCGAGTCCTCGGCGGCCGCTGAAGACAGCAGCTCAGCTTCTTCCGGAGCCGACGAAAAAGTTGTTATAAACAGCTACGAGCAGGAGAATGTGCTGAAGCTGGAGGTCTCCAACCAGACCGGCAGCTTCTCGTTCGACCGCGCTTCCAGGGAGGTTTCTTCCACGGACGACGACGGAAACGTCAGCACCGCCACGCAGTACTACTGGACAAGCCCGGAGCTTGACGGCATAAGCCGCAACGATTCCACTATAGGCGCGTTCGTGCGCAGCATGGCGGGGCTTTCCGCTTCCTCAATGGTAGAGGAGGGCGCTTCCGATCTTGAGAAGTACGGGCTTGCAGAGCCGCTTTCCACCGTTAAGGTAACGTTCGACGACGGGACCTCTAACGAGATCTGCTTCGGTATCCGGAACCCGGCGGCTTCCAACTATGTATACTGCTGCGTTAAGGGCAGCAGCGATGTTATGGAGGTAAGCTACTACAGCACCGGCAGTGCGTTCTATGATATCAAGGATTTCGTGAGCCTGGTTCTTACCGACGCTTACGATTCCAACAACCCGCAGGAGCTTGAGTACCTTACCATCGAGCGCAAGGACCTCAGCGAGCCGGTTGAGATCGAATATATGTTCGATGTTGCGGCGGAGGCGGAGGACGAGGATTCCGTTGTGACCACGTTCAACTCCCACCGCATAACCTCCCCGATAACCGCGGAGCTTGACACGACCAGCGGGCAGACGATCTGCTACGGGCTGTACGCACTCAGCGCGGCTTCCTGCCAGTATATCGACCCCACCGACGAGGAGCTTGCAGCGACAGGTCTTGACGATCCCTACTGCCGCGTCAGCTTCAAGTACGGCGGCAAGGCGCGCGTACTGCTTCTCGGCAATGAGATAAGGGAGTCCAGCGACGATTCCGACGAGGGAAGCCTTTCTTCCGTGACCGGATACTACGCTATGTTCGAGGGCGACAGACTTATTTATGCTATCAGCACCTCGAATGCGCCGTGGTACACCTTCAGCGTTCAGGATATCATGTCCCGCAGACCTATCTCGCCGTACATCTATACGGTAGACAAGCTGACCGTGTCAACTCCGGACGGTGAATACGCATTCACCATTGAAGGCGACGCTGACAACCATACTTTCCGTTACAACGGGGAGGCGCTGGACGATACCAGGTTCAAGAGCTTCTATCAGCACCTTATAACCTCGATGGGCGAGGAGCTGTTCTTCGATGAAGCGGACTACGAGCCTTACATCAAGGTGCAGTTCGACTACCGCAGCGAGTATTACGACACCTACGGCAGAAGCAGCGACGTGCTGGAGTTCTACAAGTCCGACGACCGTAAGAGCATTGTGCGCGTAAACGGCGACGTGCTCTACAAGGTGCGCCAGGTCTACACTGACAGGCTGCTCAGCAACCTTGACGCCCTGCTGAACGGCGGCAATATCGAGCTTAACTGGTAACGGAGATCCAGCAGAACGGAGCGCGGCTTCCTGCCGCGTTTCCTGACCGTGTTAAATAAACTTTTATATATGGAGGTAATTACAATGGCTGAAAGTAACTTTATTTACTACCGTGGATTCCCGATGGTGAGAAGCGGAAACGAGATCTACTACGGAAGCATGGGCGACAGGTTCGTCACCAAGCTTACTATCCGCGAGAGCGAGAAATACAAGGACGCCGAGATACCTACCAAGGTCATGGTTCAGATGATCCCCACGTCTCCTACCCCGGAGGATCTTGCAAAGATCAGAAAGGGCGAGATGAACAGCCTTTACGAAGCGCTTGATACCGCGCACGTATGGCTCACCAAGGAGCTTTTCGGGGCATGATAATTAACCGCTGGCAGTCAGGCTGTCAGCGGTTTTTTGCATGAAAAAACACCGGGCAGTCATGCTGTCCGGTGCTTGTTATTCGCGGTTATCAAAGCTGCTCGGTCTCCTCGGGAGAAGTGGAGATGGAAGTGCGCTTTACGCGGTTGCGGCTGGTGAATTCGTACTCGTTCTCGTTGAACTCGCTGATCTCGTTGAGCCAGTAGCTTACGCGGTAGTTGCCTACGTCCACAACGGCAAAGTTCGCTGTGGTGTTTACGAACTTGACCTCGCCCTGTACCAGAGGTCTTATGTTGCCTTCGCCGCTGAAATACTCCTTGAGTCTTACAACGACCTTATCACCAACATGGATTTCCCCCATTTTTCGTGTCCTCCTTTGTTATGTCTGCGAATATCGTCAGAATTTACAACAGTAATTGTAACACATATTACACAGCCTGTCAAGCGGGATTGAAAAAAAATCACCGATTTCGGCGAAACTCGCTGATTTTTAGTTTGTTTTAGTGGTTTTGCAAATATTATCTGCCTATGTTTTGGTGATTATAACGAACATGGACTGGAAAGTTACGGCGCGGTCCTGCTTTTGACAAGAAATACCATCGATGGCTTAAACTTCTATTGACTTTTCCGGCGGGGTATAGTATCATATAGACAGGTTAAAAACCGCAATAATTCAGGAAATGGAGCATTTAACATGGTAAGACAGATAATACATATAGATGAAGAAAAGTGCAACGGCTGCGGACTCTGCTTGAACGTATGTCCGTTTGGCTGCATTCACAAGAAAGAGGAGGCATAAACCATGACAAAACAAATTATGATTGTTGGTGTCGGCGGACAGGGAACGCTGCTTGCCAGCCGAATCTTGGGCAACGCTGTCACAGATGCCGGTTATGATGTCAAAGTTTCTGAAGTACACGGTATGAGCCAGCGAGGCGGCAGCGTTGTAACCTATGTGAAATATGGCGATGCTGTTTATTCCCCAATCGTCGACCGTGGCACGGCTGATTTGATTTTAGCGTTTGAACCGCTCGAAGCCTATCGTGCTCTTCCTTACCTGAAACAGGGCGGAAAGATGATTGCCAACACCCAGCAGATTGACCCGATGCCTGTCATTATTGGTGCAATGGCATATCCAGAACACATCTGCGAAAAGCTGGATGCGGTTTGCGATTTGACGGCTGTCGATGCGTTACAGCTTGCGGTACAGGCTGGCAGTCAGAAATGCGTCAATGTTGTTTTGATTGGCGTGATGGCAAAGTCCACCGAAATCCCGTATGAAAAGTGGCTCGAAACCATTCGGAACACCGTTCCGGCAAAATTCTTAGACATGAATTTGAAAGCGTTTGAATTGGGCTATCAGGCTGCCAAGTAATTCGCTCTCTTAAATCATCTTTCTCGAAAAGCCAGTCTGTTCCTCTAGAACGACTGGCTTTTTTCAACCAACAGGAGGTGTTTTCTATGAATCCAGAAAGTTTCTCTTCCCTGCCGGAAGGGCAATGGCTGCTTCAGCAGGTACAAACGGCTTTCCCGAACTGCTCCGCTGACGAACAGCTGGACGGCGTTGCCATCCTCTGCACCATCCGGCAAACCATCGGACATCCACCGCTCTTTCGGGAGTGTATCTCGTTCTTTCAGCAGCACCCACAGCATCCGTGGGAACGCTGGATGCTGCCGTTTCTC
>ENA-OPSJ01001139-OPSJ01001139.1-human-gut-metagenome-genome-assembly--contig:-NODE-1139-length-21043-cov-4.200543_pt1 | contig 21043 bp, 20 predicted proteins | sample MGYA00241801_ERZ501893 | MGnify/ENA primary metagenome ERZ501893 (study PRJEB25962, sample SAMEA2042219) | human gut metagenome | biome: human gut; feature: human-associated habitat; material: faeces...
GAGCCGCGCTGCGAAGCCGCTTGCGGCGGTATTTGCGGGAGCCTGCGTGCTTGCGTCCTTCGGAATGGGGAACATCGTGCAGATGAATTCGGCGGCGCTGGCGCTGGAATCCGGATTCGGGGTACCTGCATGGATAGCCGGGCTGGCGCTCACCGTGTGCGCGGGGGCGGTGATATTCGGTGGAATGAAGCGCACCGCGAAGGTCTCGGAGAAGCTGGTGCCGCTGATGTCGGGGCTGTACATAATCGGCTCGCTGATGATAATTGCGGTGAATTTCCGGAGACTCCCGGAGGTGATGGGGGAGATTTTCCGCGGAGCATTCGGGCTGGAGCAGGCGGCGGCCGGGGTCAGCAGTTATATGGTGAAGCAGGCGGCCGGCATGGGGATACGCCGAGGGGTGTTTTCGAACGAAGCGGGGCTTGGGTCGTCGCCGTCGGCGCACGCCTCATCGGAGGAAACAGAGCCGTGCATTCTTGGCATGTGGAGCATAGTTGAGATAACCTTCAACACGCTGATAATGTGCTCAATGACGGCACTGGTGCTGCTGTGCTGTCCCTGCCGGGCGGCTCCGATGGACGAGGTTTTTCAGAACATCACTGCGCAGCCGCAGTACTTCCGGCTTACGGAGCAGGAGGGGCTGGTTACGCCTGGGGCGGAACTTTTGGTTTCAGGCGGCGGGGAGCTTCGTGAGTTCCGCACAGCGGACGGCGGTACGTTCAGCGCGCCCGTGAAGAGCGGGGGGATCACATGCGCGAACATCATGAAGATCACCGGAGTAGGGCAGGGCGGTGAGATCTCCGGGGTGGTTATTGAGGAAGTGAGCGGCTCGGAGCTTGTAACGACGGCGTTTTCGTCTGTTTTCGGCGGAATGGCTGGGAAGCTCATCAGCGCGGCGGTGGTCATGTTCGCGTTCACGACGGTCATCGGCTGGAGCTGCTTCGGGAGCGGCGCGGCGGAGTACTTGTTCGGGAAAGGCTTTCGGGTGCCTTATCTGGTGGTATTCACGGCGGTTTCGGTAGTTGGCGGCATGCTGGACGTTTCTGCGGCCTGGGGCGCTGCCGACCTGTTCAACGGCGTGATGGCGGCGGTGAATCTTCCGGTAGTTCTGCTGCTTTCCGGAAAGGTGGTTCAGATAACACGAAATTTCTCAGCGCGGAGGTTCCATGGCTCCCGCGAGGAAGCGATGATCTCCGCTCACGGAGCGCTTTCAGCGGAGGAGCCCCCGGATTAGCGGCAGTGTTCGGGGTTTTCCGCAGGAATTTCCCGGAGCGTCGTTCCGGGGTCTTGACAAATCTGACCAAAGATGATATAATATATTCGTGAGATGCGGATATAGTTTATCGGTAAAACATTAGCTTCCCAAGCTGAGGTGGTGGGTTCGACTCCCATTATCCGCTCCAAAGACTTAATCCCCGCCAAATGGCTTGATTAGCTGTTTGACGGGGATTTTTGCTATCCGGAATCGCGACGCGCAACGAATGTATTTTACCACATTTTTGCGTATTTTTTCGCAAGTATGGGTGTCAACATGGGTGTCAAGTTTGGCGTTAAAACTGTTTTTATCGTGACAAGTAGGGTAAATGCAACTGCCAAAAAATTCAAGCTCTGTTTTATGCAAAATAACGAATTCCCCGGAGCCAACGCCCCGGGGATAATCATTATTCGATTTTCACAGAGCAGCCCAGCGCCTGGAGTGCCTGGCGGTAACGCTCTACTTTGCTCTGGGCGACTGAGATCTCGGCAGTGATCCTGACCTGCTTCTCCGGCGCGACCTGCCCCCGGAACCAGTCCATATTCTTGCCGAACCTGGCGAGCCAGTGCTCCGGGTCGCCGTGGTTGGAAGCGTACCCACGGGCGCAAGCCTCCTTGTGGCTGATGATGTTTCCCGGCTTTATGGTCGGGTAGTTCTTCATGAGCCGCTGGCAGAGGTCAGCCGCAAGTCCGAAGGTCTCCTCAAAGTAGGCGCGGTCGTTCAGCGCGTCCTCCGCTATTTCTATCTGGATATACGCCGGAGCGTAGTTGTAGCTTCCTTTGGAGCCATTTCCGCAGCCCCAGCAGCAGACGTTCCAGGGAAGCAGCTTAGCCGCTTTCACTTCGCCGTTCTTGTCCTTGCCTACGACCGCGTGCGTGCAGACATTGCTGTCCGGGCGGTCGAAGTAGTTCCTGTAGGGATTCTCACCGCAGATCTCCGGCGCGTTGACGTAGCGCTTAAGGTTCGGATTGTTTGCGCCGGTGGAGTGGATTATGATTCCTGCCGGGCTGCCTGTCGGCATGGGGCGGGCGGCTTTGAACGCTCCGTTGTTCCGGGCGTATGCTTCAAATGTTATCACCATCGTTGCTGTCCTCCTTATCCGTATTCGCCTTCTTCTCAATATCGCCCCTGATACGCTTCGCAAGCTTCATCAGGAACGGTGGGAGCTTCACGCCTATATCTATCATATTCTCCAGGACGGATATCACCTCGTTGCACATGAGCCACGCGCAAACGACGATCGCGCACACGAACGACACCTCAAGCTGAATCCCGATGTTGTTCGCAGCGTATGTAACGAGCCAGTCCATCACGCCGCCGACCACCACGAGCAGCCACATGCAGACCTTCTTCACGATTCCCCGGAACGACTTGTAGCTGCTTATCTTCTCGCTGCGGTACTTTGCTGCCGCAAGCCCGGTTCCGTAGTCTATAAGCTGGAGCAGCACCAGCAGCAGGAACGGCACGGCTACCACGCCGAGCCACGCGAACAGCGCCGAAAGCAGCGCCGTGAAACCGATTTTTTCAAGTTTGTCCATTTATTCCTCCATTCCCGCAAGCTCCGCACGGAGCTGTGCCGCTTCTTCCTCAAGCGCCTTGAGCCTGCTCTTGTCCTCGTCCGTGCCTGCGCCCGCGACTATTGCCGCGAGCGGGCGTATTCTTGCCCGGTCGATTTCGGAAAATCTCCGGGATATCTTGGCGGCTCTGAGCCTGCTTTCACGCGCGGCACGCTCCTCATCGGTCTCGCGCGGTTCGATGATTTCATCATAATTCTGCGACATATGCGTATCCTCCTTCTACTGCCTTGATGTCCGTTATTGTCCTCATGCTGGGGCGTAAATCCAGCGGGTCGATGTCGTTTGTGGTGCGCACCTGGTAGAATCTCTGGCACTTCGCAAGCTCCGCGGCGTAGTCGGGATGAACAAACAGTGTTGCAGAACCGTTTTCCAATTTCATCCATTCAATGGTAAGCGAATCTCCGATTTGCGTGCCTTTGTTCAGGCTCACGGATACCGCTGATATGTACTCGCTGTCAGAAAGATCTACCGTCACACTGTTTATTCCAGCCTGAAGCCTGGGAGTATAGTAGCTGTCAACGTAGTCCCCGGCTGCGGTCACAGTGCGGATACGCGCGGCCCATACTCCGGTGACGTCCGCTGCCTTGAGAGATAGCGTGTATTTTCCCGGTCGAAGCGGGAACTCAAAATCCTGCCAGAAAGCGTGAGTTGTTGACGACGCTGTTACCGTAGAGGTGAGTTTCACGCCACCGGAAATCGGCGCTGCGCTGCACTTCCCGGGAGAATACCATCTGTCGACCGTGTAGCCGGAGGTGTATTCAGCCTGCCCGCGTTGATTTACCCGAAAATCCGGATTGAGCAGGAGATTGGGATTGCTTGCTATCTCATTTGCGTGAAGTCCGTCAAGTGTATCCGCATTGCCACCGTCGTTGATATTCATCCAATCGCTCCATGGTGTACTCCCGATTACACATGCGCGATGCAGGACGATGCCATTTTCAAACTGAAGCGTCTGATAGCAAATCGAACCATATATTCTGACATCAAGCAGACCATAATGACCATATTCTGTTCCGTCAGCTTTCAGCGGATAATCTGGCGTGAAGCTTCCTTCGCAGAAATATGTTCCGCCGAGTGTTCCGTTTATACTGGTTTCAAGTTTTCGCGTAGCAGAAACGTTAATAAAATCCTCAGCATGCTTACCGTCAAGCGTATCCGCATTCGTTGCGTAATCAACTCTTATCTCGTTGTTGGTGTCAGTAGTCAAGCCAAGACGACTGTCCCCAAACTTGTTAAAAAGTATCCTCGCTTTAAGTCGACTACCGTAATACTGCTCTGGTGCACCCCATGTGCCGATGTATTTTGAAATGTCCGCATTTCCACCGTTCGCGGGGAGCGTTGTTGGTATATCCGACAACTCTGCCTTAGCGTTCCAGCTTCCCTTTTCGTCAGCAGTCACATGCGCGGTAGTATCGTTTTTGTGGTCGGTGAAGTCGGTTTCATCAACCTTGCCGTCCCACCCCGCTTTCTCGTCAGCGGTAACGTGTATCTCCGTGTTGCCTGCGTGGGCTTCGATAGCGGCTCGTGCCTGTTCGTCCGCGCCCGAGCCGCCGGAAGCTGCGGAGTTACGAAAAGGGATCGTGCTGTAATCGCTCCCGATGAGCTGCACCGAGCCGATGCCCATAAGGTACACCGTGCCGTTCGCGCCGTAAACGCCAACGGACTGCCCCGCAGGTATGCTGACCGTGCCGTCAGCGCCCGCCGTAACGCCCGGAGCAGTGGACGCGTACACCGTTGCAGTGCCGTCGTTCCTGAGCCAGGCGTTCGTCCCGCCGCTGTAATCTGCCCTGATTTCCGCGCCCGAAAGCGCTATCGTCTTTGATGTCATGTGTGTTACCTCCTAAGTAACGTTGTTATTTCGCGTATTTACTTAACAGCCTTAAAGAATACTCGCGCACTTGTGCGTCATTGTGGCATACGTTGCAAAATGCTGCATATTTATATGCGTTTGCTCCCCGCCCTAAAGCGCGTGTACCACTGTCGGAAGCAAATGCATTGATAACATAATATCCGTGATACTCCGATATGTCGCGTGCATTTAAAGTACATATAGTGCCAATCAATGTTCCGTCGACATAAAATTTAATATTGTTTGCGGAGTCTCTTGTTAAGCAAGCTATGTGCCAGATGTCCGATACAATATTAGAGTCAAGCATATTTGTAGTTATGCCATCATCAGTTGCGCCGTCAATGATGTAATCATAATATTTGTTAGTCGCGCGTACTGTCCCGCCATCAACATACACTATCGCACTCTGAACCCCGAAATACCCTGCTGCGCCCCATCTACATAAAACTGGTGCCCAATAATCTTTTGTGTTTCCATATTTATCTTTGTAGTAACCAGGCGTTACGTTTTTAAAAATGATATACGCTGCCGCCGGATCATCACAGGCATAAACTGCTATTTGGCTATAGCTTGTAAGCAGCAAACTGCCTGTACTCATAGCATCAGGATTAGGTACCTTAGTTGATAATTCCATATAGTCACTGCCGAGTCTGTTGTACCAACGGCGCTTTGGCAAATCGACCCCGTCCATCACAAATTCGGCGAATGTGCCCAATGGCGTAGACGAAGAAAAGCCACTCATCATCGCCACAGCCCAGAACACCGCGTTATGCGCAGCCACATCGGTTATACCCGCCGAGATTTCCGGCTCGAACTCGTTCCCGTTGCTGTCTGATATCTTCGATATCAGCCCGGTTTCCGCGTCCTTTTCTATCGTGTACGTCGTGCCGTTGAACTTCACGGAGGTGTCGGTCAGGTACTGGTATTCGGTGAGAGTAGCAGACGTTGCCCCCGCCGCCACCTGCTTCTCCGTGGCCTCCTGCCGGTTCTCGGTGCTCCGGTTCTGCGCCTTGCTTTCTGCCGTGCAGGATATCTTCTCGACAAAGCCGCCCGTGCAGGTCAGCGACAGCTCCTGTTCCATAACGATCACCTTCTTCTGAGTGCCGTCCGCGTCCTCGACCGTGAACACATCGCCAGGCTCAAGGATATTCTCCGCAGGCATTTCGAGCGATACAGCCGAGTAATTCAACCCGCCGAGCCTGTTCCATGCGTATTCCGCGATACCGACCGTCGCAAACGGGTCATACGCCGTCACTATGCCGTCGGCGGTTTCGTCGTACTCAGAAGCAGTGCCGTCGATGTAGATTTTATCGTCGCCGCCGCGCTGGAGCAGTATCCCCTTGACCGTGTATCCGCTTCCACCTGCTATATCCAGCGAGTAGCACCGTCCGTGCTGAACGGTTTTTCCGACCTCCTCGTAAGCCGGAAATTTCAGCACCTCAGACGGCGAGAACCGCGCGTTCCTGCCGTGACTTGCTGCAATATAGCTTATCAGCTCCTGCGCCGTGTAGCCGTCTGGGGCTTTCTCGACCGTGATATCCTCGCAGACAAAATCGGTCGTGACCCCGGCGCGGGCACAGAGGTAATTCAGCATTGCCTGCATTTTGCAAGGAAACGTCGGCGCGGTTGCCTTGCTGGTGTCCACCCAGCTCACGCGCTTGTCGAGCCTGCTCATCATGTCGTAAGCCTTGACCGCGGTAACGCCGTTGCGAGTGACCGCCTCGTCAACGTAGAATGTCCCGAGCCGTATCCAGTCGAGCACCGGCGCAGTGCAGCGGTAAAAAACCTCAACTTTTTTCAGCCGCCCGTTGAAAAGAGTTGTCGCCTTAGTTTCGAGCGTGAGCATGTCCGACATGCACGCGCCTATCTGGAGCTGATCGGAGCAGCTCCGCAGGATATCAACGCTGATAACGTCCCCGAGCCATAGCGTGTCCGGTTCGGCGGAATTGCCGTAAACCTTGACCATAACTCCGAACTGCCGCCCGGAGCCCTGCACCTGCGCAAGATATTCGTCTGAAACTGTCCTCATATCACATCTCCTCGAACACCAGCGAGATCTCGCTGCACATTACGTCGTCGCCGTCTGCGTAAAGCACCGGGGTCGGGATATCACCGCTCAGGTGAACAGAATACACGCTGCTGTCAACGCTGACATTGAACGTTATCGGCTTTATGACCGTCTTGATCTCCTCCCACTTCGCAAGAGGAACGATCGGGAACTGCACAGAAATGCGTTTCTTTGAAAGCTCGGAGATACGGTCTACCACCAGCGAACCGTTCAGGGTCTGGTTGACCGACTGGCTCCGGAACGTGTCCGCGATATCCGGCGGCAGGATAAATTTGCTGACGTCGATATCGCCCATTTTTAGTATCATGATACCTCCTAGAAATTGAACGGCGATTTGCCGGAGCGCTTCGCCATAATGTTGCAGTCCCGGACGCACGCCTTGCCTATCGTCAGGTCGCCGGCGGTCAGCTCAATGGTCATATCGCCGAAAGCGTTCTCAAACCTCTCGACCTTGCGTTGTAGCTTGGTTATCGCGTTTATCACGTCGGCGAGGTCGGTCTCCTTCGAAGCGGACGAACTTTCAGCCGCGCCCGATATCGCGCCGGTCAGGGCGTTTATCTGGTGCGCGGAGGTCGTCTTTCCGAGCACGTCCTTGCCGATAAGGGATTTCAGCGCGGCTGTCTGGTCGTTGTCCCACATGGTCGGGACATACGACGTTATGCTGATGAAATTGCCCTGGCTGCCTGTGGAACTGCTCGAACCGCCTGAGCTGGTCTTGGTTTTCGATGTGTCGGCGGTTGGGGTGTAGGGCTTGTAGGTGTAGCCGCTTTCCAGTTCGGTTTCAGCGGGGGGTTCTTCTGTATTCCCTTTAAAATAATAGTCGTTAAACGCTTTGGTGTTGCCGTAAACGCCGTAGCCGACGGAACCAGCAAGCCTTTTGGACTTTTCTGCTTCGTCTTTCATAGACTGAACATACTGCATTAGCGAGATACGTTCATCTGCTTGCAAGAACTTTTACCCCAAGGAAAAGAGATAACCGGCTCTGTACGGTAATACAGAACCGGTTGTGCAGATTAGACCTGAACTCCGAAATCATCGTCGCCTCTTACAGCGGACAGCATTCTCTGATAGAATTTCCCGATTTCTATCGCCATTAGCTGATTCACTTCACAAACCATGTTCTGGTTTATGTCCTTTTTGTCAGTATATGCTTTGTGAGAAATGTACCCGGTTTCAAGAGCTTTCAGAGTTAACTGCAAGGCAATTTCAATCCTGACAAAGAGCCGCTTTGTGCGGGAGCAGCTTGTTGATTCGTTCATAGGCAATGCCGACGTGGACTACGCAGCCTACGGAGAAGCTACCAGATAAAGAGATCGGAGAAGATACGCGACGCGCTGGAGCTTTGCGGAGAGGACGGAAAGCCCGCCGCAAAGCTGGAGTTCGTCGTTGACATCGACGCTATCGCGGGGGAACTCCGCAGGAACCTCACTGACATCACGACCGCCGAGCAGGCGCTGAAAAAGGCGGCTTCCGATAAGGACTACGCCGAGGCTTACGAGCAGTACGGCAGGGCGGTGCGCGGGGTATTCGCGGTGTGTTTCGGCAGGGAGAACGCGGAAACCATCTGCGAGTTCTTCGAGGGTAATTACGTTGAGATGTCCGTCGCGATAGTGCCGTATATCTACGACGTGATACTCCCCCGCGTGAACGAGTGCATAGCCCGCCGCCGCGAGCAGCTCAAGGGAATCTACCGCAGGGGGAAGAAGCTCAGATGAAGCTGTACGAGCCGTTTCCCGACCGCATTACCGTTGACGGCCAGGAGTACCGGCTGACCCTGTGGTTCGACCGGGTGCTGAGGTTCTACGACGTTCTCGACGACCCCGACCTCACGCCGGAGGAAAAGACGGAGGCGGGCTTCTCATGGCTCGTGGACTGCCGGAAAACCCCGCCGCCGGAGGTACAGAGCCGGGTACTCCAACAGCTTATGGACGAGGTGATAGCTCCACCGCAGCGGAGGCTGTCAACGCAGAAGCAGCCGCAGAAGTGCGTTGATTTCAGCTTCGACGCGGAGGAGATATACTCGTCGTTCCGGCAGGCTTACGGTATCGACCTGATACAGGAGTGCGGACGGCTGCACTGGTGCGCGTTCCTCGCGATGTTCCACGGGCTTCCGGAGGACGCGCCGGTGAAGCAGATAATGCGGATACGCTCGGAGGATATCCCGGCTCCGAACAAGCACAACGCGGAGTATATCCGGCGGCTCACGGAGCTGAAAACGCTGTATGCGCTGCCGAATAAGGGCGCTTCGCAGGCGCAGGACGGAGGGGGCTGGGACGGGCTGTTCAATATGCTGCGGGCGCAGGCTGAATGATTTCTGTATTGACATTTCCGGAGGGACGTGCTATAATGTAGGAAATAAACGATTTGGAGGTAATTTCCTATGAAGAAGATAATAGCATTTTGCGCAGCCGGCGCAATCGCTCTGCTTGCCGGTTGTTCTTCCGTATCGCAGGAGAAATATAATTCGCTTGAATCGGAGGAAAGTAACCTGCGCGAGCAGTATCGCCAGTTGAGCGTTGAGCACAACGATTTGCAGAAACAGTATGATTCGCTGAATTCCGACTACGAGGAACTGAAAAGCGAGTACAATTCCTTGCAGAGCGCCGCTGAATCCGCTGCCCAGACGACAGCCGCGACTACTACGGCGGCGCCCGCAACGACCGCCGCGCCTGTGACTACAGTCCAGACAACTACAGCAAAGCCGCAGACCGCGAAACCCGTCGAAGTCAAGGCAACGATGGGCGAAACCAACGCGCTGAACAAAGCCAAGGACTACCTTAGCATAATGGCGTTTTCGTATTCCGGACTTATCAATCAGCTTGAATACGAGGGCTACTCGGCTTCCGAAGCTACATACGGAGCAGACCACTGCGGCGCTGACTGGAATGAACAGGCGGCGAAAAAAGCTGCTGACTACCTGGATATCATGAGCTTTTCAAAGAGCGGGCTTATCGACCAGCTCGAGTATGAGGGGTTCACTCATTCGCAGGCTGTTTACGGCGTTGAGGCTGTGGGGTATTAAAATCTGAACAAAATCAAATACACAAAGCACGTTGAGAAATCAGCGTGCTTTTTTCATGCCCGAAAGGAGGAAAAATGCCCGAAGGAGAAGTAGTATATCATATCCGGGGCGACAACAGCAAGCTCCCCGACGATCTCAAGAACGCGGAGAAGATAATCGGAGATTCCGCAGATAAGGTTGAAAAAGCGGCTCTGGGAGCTATCAAGGCAATAGGCGCGGCTGCTTCCGCAGCGGCTGCGGCGGGTACTGCGATAGGCACGGCGGCGGTAAAATCTGCTGACGACCTGGACAAGGCAGTCAAGCGTGTTACCAGCGCCACAGGCGAGGGCGCGGCTGCCGCTGAAAAGTACTCCGAGGTGATAAAGGGAGTTTACGGCGACAACTTCGGCGAGAATTTCGACGACATCGCCGCGAGCATTTCCACGATAACTCAGAATCTCGGCGAAATGGACGCGGAGCCGCTCGAAAAAATCACCGAAAGCGCCTACGCCTTGCAGGACGCGTTCGATATGGACGTCGCCGAGACCTCCCGCGCCGCTAAAGCTATGGTGGAGAACTTCGGTATAGCTGCCGAGGACGCGTTCGATTATATCGCCAAGGGTGCGCAGGACGGCCTCGACTACTCCGGAGAGCTGCTGGACAATATCAGCGAGTACTCCGTGCAGTTCAAAAAGCTGGGGCTTTCTGCCGACGATATGTTCACTATCTTCGCGAACGGCGCGGAGAACGGAGCATGGAACCTCGATAAAATAGGCGACGCAGTCAAGGAGTTTTCTATCCGCGCTATCGACGGTTCGGACACGACTGAAAAAGGCTTTGAAGCCCTCGGCTACGACGCAGAGGATATGGCGAAGAAGTTAGCACAGGGCGGCGACGCTGCCCGGGACGCGTTCCAGACAATCATAAAGGCTCTCGGCGATATGGAAGACCCCATCGCGCAGAACGAAGCAGGCGTGAACCTGTTCGGAACCATGTGGGAGGATCTCGGCGCTGACGCGGTTAAGGCGCTCGGCGATATCTCCGACAGCGCCTACGACTGTGCGGGAGCTGTGGACGAGATAGTCGAGGTAAATTACAGTTCGCTCTCGGACGCGCTCGGCGGGCTGAAAAGGCAGGTTGAGCTGTTGATACAGCCGCTCGGCGACGAGCTTATCCCGGTCGTTTCGGAGGTCATTGACAAGCTCGGCAAGATAGCCGACGAGGTCGTTCCGGTGCTGTTGGACGCAGCGGAGCCGCTTGTGGAATCTCTGCTAAAGATGATAGACCCTATCTCGCAACTTATTTCTGAACTTCTCCCGCCGCTCATTGAGATGGTCGGAGATATCGCAAAAAGGCTGTCCGACTTTGTTGCAAAGCACATTCCGGAATTGACAACAGTGCTAAAAAACGCAGTAGAGTTCATAAGCAAAGCTTTAAAAGTAGCGTGGGAAGCAAGAGATGCTATTGCCGCAATCGCAATAGCGCTAGTAACTTTTAAGACCGCAATCAAAATCGGGAATGCTGTTCAGGCGGCAGTGACCGCAATACGGTCATTTAAGACTATAACAGACGCGGCGACTGTTTCACAATTGGCGCTCAACGCAGCTGGCGCGGCTAATCCGTTCGTGATGATAGGTTCGCTCGCTGCTGGAGCGGTCGGAGGAATTGCGGCGCTGTCCGGAGCTATGGACGACTGTAACGAACGTATGGCAGACCTTACTTCAAAATCGGATGAATTAACGCAGTCCTCGCAGGAGTACCAAGAACAGACTAAAGGGCTGGAAGATGTCAAAAAGCGCTATGAAAAGGTTTATAATTCCACAAAGGACACAGCCGAAAAGGAAACTGAACTGAAAGCTTTGCAGGAAGAACTGAACAAGCAGTTCGGTGACCTTGCCGGTAGTATCGACCTTGTGGCTGATTCGTATCAGGGCGTTATCGACAAAATGAATGGCGTCATTTCCAAGTCATATGAAATGTCTGAAAGTCAAGCAAGAATGGGCCTTACTGCCGCCGAAGAAGCAGAAAAGGAAAGTACGGCAATAGGTCTGTTCGCGATGAACACCAATGGAACAAACGACTACCTGTTGAGTGAAGCATTAAAGCTTGGCACATTCAAATCTTCTGATTCAAACATTTTTGGCGGCAATATGTATTTCAGCGGTTCTTACGAGGACAGGATAAAAGATCTCGAATACCTGCGAGACTTAGCGGCGGATAAATACAACGAAACCCGCATTGACGATTACAGGCAGTATGCCAGCAGGTTAGACGAGCAGATAAATAATCTGAAATCCGGCTTAGACGCAAAGAACAATGCTGAAACCGCCCTTGCGAATGCCTTGCCGTTGATAACTACGCCGTGGTCACACCCCTTGCAGAACTTCTTCTTGCAAGATTTCTTTGACTTTTTCACCTCTCTCACCCCCTTTCGTTGGTCTTAGGTATTAGTAAGCACTATATGTGCTCTTAAGGCTCAAAAAAAATCTCCTGAACCGTTCTGTGAAAGTGGTTAGCGATACGTACTTTCACTTCATCACGAGGCACTCTTTCATTACGCTCATACATTGCCCAAGCGGACTTTGTTACGCCTACTTCCTGTGCCATAACCTCCTGTGACTTATCTCCACGGAGTTCTCTTAACTTTTCTCCAAATGACACTTGTACTCACCTCCTTGAGCACTTCTTGTGCTCTGGTATTATTGTACACTATTTGTGCTCATTTGTCAACTAGTAATCGAACAATTCTTTTACAAATCGAGGGCGCACTTTTTGTGCACATTGACAGTTGATTTTTGTGCACTCAACGTGTATAATAAAGAAAACATACATTAAGGAGAATGATATGTCAAAATTTTCTGAAAAATTTAAGGAACTTCGCAAATCAAGAAATCTTTCGCAGCAGGAACTCGCGGATTATCTTCACACTTCAAAAAGTAGCGTGAATATGTATGAGCGTGGAGAAAGAGAACCCGGGCTCGAAATGCTTGAGGCAATCGCAGACTACTTTAATGTTGATATGGACTACCTTATAGGGAAAGCCGATGTCGCAAACAAAGCTTTGTCAAGCTCCCCCGCCCCCTTGCTCACCGAACACGAAGTAACGGTAGCGTTGGCATACCGCCATCACCCCGAGGAACAGCCAGCAGTAGACAAGCTGCTCGGCATTACCGAACATGGGGCAACGGCTCCGGTAAGACCTAACTTAATTAAAAAGGACATAGCCGCATTCGGCGGCGCTGAGACCCTGACCGTTGACAGCGACGCGCTGGACGCGGCGATTGAAAAAGCCCTCAAAGCTAAAGGGCTTATCTAATTTTTTCACGGTATTAAACCATTGACATCTTGTGGCTAATTGACATCATAGGCGGTTTTAATACAGAATAGTAGTACATCAAACTATTTTGGAGGAAATCACACCATGACAAACAGAAACATTCTCAACGAAGCAGACCACCTTTTGGTAAAGCACGGAGTATCAGAGCTGCCGATTACAATGCGAAAAGCGGAGATAATCGCGCAGTTCTCGGGCTGGCTGCTGCTTACATACGATGAGGGGAAGGAGTTGATCGAAGCCTGCGGGGCGGAAGGAACAGCGGAACAATACCCGGCATTTACTCTGGTACACAATAAGCAAAATGTAATATTGTATCGGGCAAACCTCTCCTATGAACACAAACTTTTCTGTATTCTGCACGAATTTGGCCACATTGTGCTGAAACACACCGCAGAAAAGAACGTGCTTGGAGTAACGCCTTCGCCAGAGGAAACAGCCCGGCAGGAGCGCGAAGCTGACGACTTCGCAGCGGAAATGCTCGCACCATCCTGTGTAATGTACGCGTTGGGGATCAAGAACGCACACCAGCTTGAACGCTTCGGGTTGACTGCCGAACAGGCTATGCGGCATTGCGACAATATCCGCGAGCCAGAAACAGAGATTGAAAAAGCGCTATGCGAACGGCTCCCCGCCGTGAATTACCGCAAACGTACAAAGAGGTGCATCAACATAGCTGCTGTCAGTATCGTGGTGTCGGCGATTGCCGCAATCGGCATGCTAATGATATACGCCTTTGCCGGAAAGGAGATTGCGAACAGCTCTACAAGCGAATCGTCGGCGGTCACTATTGAAGTCCCCGCAGATACTACCGGAGGAACAGAAACATCAGCGCCAAGCAGTTCAGCAATCGCGACACTACCGCAGGAAACGGCTACTAGCAAACAAGAAGATGAACCGCAAGGCGAAACGGTCTACATAACCAAGTCAGGCAAGCGGTATCACAAGGCGGACTGCCGCCACATAGCGGGGCGTGATGTAATAGAAAAGACGATAACGGAGGCAGAGGAGGACGGCTACACGCCGTGCAAGGACTGCTTCTAAGAGGTGGAATCATGGCAGACTACAATTTCAAAGAAGAGACCCGCTCCGAAAAGGTCAACGGGCGGGTCAAGCGTTATAAGTGGTACTCGATTCAGGTCTATCTGGGAAAGGACGCAGACGGAAAGAAAGTGTACAGGCGTTTTTCCGGCAGGGATAAGAACGAACTCCTGCGCCAGATAGCGCAAGCCGAAGCAGATCTGAAAGAGGTCAAGGAAAAGGCGGAGGCAAAGACCCTCGGCGAAGCGCTGGAAGAATATATCGTCAGCAGGACGGCTGTGTGCTCACCGTCAACCATCAGGGGATATCGCATAGTGCAGAGAAACGCCCTGCAAGACCTACAGTCAAGGGATATAGCCGAAATAACACAGCAGGATATCCAGCTCGCCATGAACGAATACGCGAAAGACCACAGCCCGAAATCCTGTCGCAATGCACATGGATTGATGTCGTCGGTGCTGAAAGTCTACCGCCCGGAACTGCTGATAAGGACAACGCTCCCACAAAAAGTCAAGCCGGATATCTATGTGCCAGACCAGCACGAAATAAAAGCACTGTATCTGAAACTTAAAGGCACTCCACTTGAAATACCGTTCCTGCTTGCTTCGCAGTGCGGCTTAAGGTCATCGGAGGTCGCCGCGTTGACCCTTGACCGCGTGCATGATGATTACATTGAGGTTGTTGAAGCCTGTGTTCCTGGTGAAGATAACACCTACTGCCGCAAAGGTCCCAAAAGCGTATCTGGCTATAGGAAAATCCCGATATCTTCCGAAATGGCGAAGAAGTTGCGGGAGCATGCCGTAAAAGGCAACGTAACTCCGCTGAAAAGCACGAACATTTCCTGTGACTGGTCGAAACTGCACAGTAGAAAAGGGTACATGCTTAACAAGGGGCTGACTTTCCATGCGCTCCGCCATCATTTCTGTTCCAAATGCCTGCTGATGGGAATGCCTCAGAAATATATTGCGACTCTGATGGGACACGGTTCAACAGACATGATAGAAAAGGTATATGAACACATTTTCCCCTCTGCTATGGAGGAATTCGCTGCTAAATTACGTGAAGATATGGATAGCTTTGAAGCGTGATTTTATGTAAAATAGACAACGCCGCAGACAACATGCAGCCAGCAAACGGCGGTGCAAAGCCAAATTTGTAGGGTTCAAATCCCTTAGACGCTCCCGCATTAGGGGGGTATTGTGTGTAAACATGCGTGCGCTGATTAACTTTTGGAGAGATACATATGCTAAAACGTGAAGAACTTCCCGAATGCGATGTTGCGACCACCGTACAGATAATCGGCAACAAGTGGAAGCTGCTGACAATGCGGAACCTTCTTTCCAGGTCCTGGAGATTCAACGAGCTGCGGAAATCCCTTGACGGCGTGAGCCAGAAAGTACTGACCGACAGCCTTCGCCAGCTGGAATCCCACGGTATAATCCTGCGCACGGTATACCCGGAGGTGCCGCCGAGGGTGGAGTATTCGCTGACAGAACTCGGCGAATCCATGCGCCCTATTCTTTCTGCCATGGAAAACTTGGGAAGAAGTTATAAAGATACTCTTTTATAAACTACATTTGATAACGTTTCGTAAATGGTTTCAAAAACTCCTGCAGCTTTTGCGCTAGCCTCATGCTCTCAACGAAATCCAGCACCTTCTGAAACCTCAATTTAAGGCTGCTTAACTCGTTTTTCACCTTGCGCAGCTCCTGTTTCAGTGGGTATAGCCTTAGTATCTCCTGTTTCTGAGCGGCGATTTGTATGGCTGCCTGCTCATTATCTTTTCTCAGCCTTATGATTTCTGCTGACAGTTCGCTTTCCTTACTCTCGGTCGCTATCTGCTTCCTTGCAAGGTCGGTCACATCGCCATAATCCTCTTTGAAGAGCGTGACCTTGCCGCCGAAAATCGGCTTGCCCGTTTCAATCTCATCTATGGCTTTGAGTTTCGTAACCTTTTTTGCGCTTGTTTCAAGAAAGGTCTGTTTATCCGCTAGTTCGACGGAGGTTTGCGTGAGCGCAGAGGACTTTTCCGCTATTTCTTCGTCCAAATGAGCAACGGCGGCGTTCCTCTCATGGTACTGCTCGTCCAACTCGTCAATAACGGCTTCAACCTGCGTTCGCAGCTCCTCACGGTGCTTTAAGAGGCTACCTGCGTACTCGGCTTGCTCATCAAGCCGAGCAACTTCCCCGTTTTTCTCCTCAACCTGCTCAATTATCTTGGCGTATTTCTTGTACTGTTCAACGGTCAGCGGATTACGCTTCTGAAAGCCTTGCATATACTCGGTCAGGCAAGCGGCAGCGATTTCAGCGTCTGGAGTTCCAATGCCGGTTTTGCTTAGTTTGTCAGCCATTTATTTCAATCAGTAAAGAAATAGCGCTGTGGCGAATATCGTGAATCGTAAATAGCGGGCCGAGATACTATCTGACCATTGAAGATCAGCTTCCGGAATGCCTCGGGAACAGCGTTTGCTTCTGCACGCTGTTCCCAGAGCTGTATGTCGCCTACGCTCGGTCTGGAAACGCAGTTGAAATAATGTGCCGGAATCTCAAGCAATAACCAACGGCAGGTTATCTGGAAAAAAAATCAGAAAATATATTGCTTTTTTCCGAGAAACGTGCTATAATAATTTTGGATTGAATATTATCCAACTTTAATTCAAAGGAGATCATAAGAATGTTAGTTTCTGCAAAAGAAATGCTGAACAAGGCTCGCGACGGCAAGTACGCTGTTGGTCAGTTCAACATCAACAACCTTGAGTGGACAAAGGCTATCCTTCTCACCGCAGAGGAGTGCAAGTCTCCTGTTATCCTCGGTGTTTCTGAGGGCGCAGGCAAGTATATGTGCGGTTATTCCACCATCGTCGGCATGGTAAAGGGCATGATCGAGAACCTTCACATCACCGTTCCGGTTGCTCTGCACCTTGACCACGGCACCTTCGAAGGCGCTAAGGCTTGCATCAACGCAGGCTTCTCCTCCATCATGTTCGACGGCTCTCACTATCCGATCGAAGAGAACATCGCAAAGACTACTGCTCTTGTAAACACCTGCGATATCCTCGGTATCTCCCTCGAGGCTGAGGTAGGTTCTATCGGCGGCGAGGAAGACGGCGTAATCGGTATGGGCGAGTGCGCTGATCCTAAGGAGTGCAAGATGGTTGCTGACCTGGGCGTTACAATGCTGGCTGCTGGTATCGGTAATATCCACGGCAAGTATCCCGCAAACTGGCCCGGGCTTTCCTTCGATACGCTTGCTAAGATCAAGGCAGAAGTTGGCGACATGCCTCTCGTACTTCACGGCGGCACTGGCATTCCTGACGATATGATCAAGAAGGCTATTTCTCTCGGCGTTGCTAAGATCAACGTTAACACCGAGTGCCAGCTCGTATTCCAGGAAGCTACAAGAAAGTACATCGAAGAGGGCAAGGATCTCCAGGGCAAGGGCTTCGATCCCAGAAAGCTCCTCGCACCCGGTACCGAGGCTATCAAGGCTAAGGTTAAGGAGAAGATGGAACTGTTCGGTTCTGTTGGCAAGGCTTAATCTTAATAGCTCAAATAATTTGCGCCGCATATCCTGCGGCGCATTTTTGTATAAGGTCACCTCTAAAAAAATCGCTCCGGGTTTCCGGAGCGATTTTCTATTATTCCGACTGCGCAGTATAAAGCTTGTAATAATCGCCTTTCTTCGCCATCAGCTCATCGTGCGTTCCCGCTTCGGTTATTCCCTTATTGGAAACGTACATGATCCGGTCGCAGCTACGTATCGTGGAAAGACGGTGCGCGATTATAAACGACGTTCTGCCACGCATCAGGTGATCAAGGCCATGCTGTAAATATCTCTCGGTCATGGCGTCTATCGAGGAGGTCGCTTCATCAAGCACAAGTATCTTCGGGTCTGAAACTATCGTTCTTGCAAACGCTATAAGCTGCTTCTGACCCTGGGAAAGTCCCGAGCCGCGCTCGTTCACCACCGTGTTGTATCCGTCAGGAAGCGACTCAATATAGTTGTCGATACCGACTATTGAGCACGCTGTCCGGATTTCATCGTCTGTGGCGTCAAGCTTTCCATATGCTATGTTGTCCCGGATTGTTCCGCTGAATATGAAGCTGTCCTGAAGCATTATGCCCATCTGCGAACGCAGGGAGTGCAGCGTTACATTTGAAATGTCGCTGTCGTCAATGCGGACTTCTCCGCCGCTCAGATTATAAAATCTCGACAGCAGGTTTACTATCGTCGTTTTACCGGCTCCGGTAGGTCCTACAAGCGCTACGCTCTCGCCTGCCTTTACGTCAAACGACAGATGTTCCAGAATGTTGATTCCCGGCTCATATGCGAAGGTGACATCTTTAAAGTGTACATCTCCGTGTATCTCGGGCATTTCAACCGCGTTGGGAGCGTCGTCGACTGTTACCGGCTCGTCCATCATTTCAAAGATACGCTCGAGATTTGCGACTGCGTTTATAAAGGTATTCATCAGGTTGGAGAGGTTCATCAGCGGCTGCCAGAATCTCGCGGAATAATCCGTCATTGCAATGATCGTACCAAACGACACCATGCCGCGCATTCCTATAAGTCCGACCAAAAAGATGAACGCTCTGACGATGATGGACACAACATCGGTGCTCGGCCATACTAGGTTTGAATAGGAAACTGCCTTCATCCACGCCTTTTTGTACTTCTTTGCGAGTTTATCGTTGATCTCAGCGTTTTCTTCCTCGCGGGTGAACATCTGGGATATCTTTACGCCGACTATGCTCTCATGCAGATACGCATTGAGGTTGGAACTCTTGTTTGAAACCTGCTGCCACGCCTTGCGCTGACCGTTTTTGATAACCAGCATTATGAATGCGTACACAGGAAGCCCAGCCATTGTAACAAGCGCGAGCTGCCAGTTCACGAAAAACATGAATATTGTGATGAACACCAGGTTGATTATCTCAAGGATAAAGTTGATAAGTCCGTTGGTCATCAGGTCGGATATCGCGTTGATGTAGTTGATGATTCGGGTAAGTATCTTGCCGTGCGGGCGGCTGTCGTAGTACTCAAAGCTGAGCCGCTGCATGTGCTCGAAAAGGTCCTTTCTGATATCGTAGACGATATCCTGACCCACCTTAGTCATCATCACCGAACGTATCTTCGCAAATATAACACTCACGATAATGCACGCCAGCACCGCCACGCCGCTCAGTATGATGTACTTCACGCGGTCGTCCGGAGCCACGGCGGAAACCTGGTCGACCGGTATCATGTAATTATCAATCGCATTCTGAACTATCAGCGGCGATAACAGCCCTATCACAGAGCCTAGGGCGCTGAGTATCAGGGATATCGCGATGCGCTTCTTGTATTTCGCCGCATAGACCAGCGAACGTTTCAGGTGCCGTATGTCGAATGGGGTCTCAAGTACTTCGTCGACGTCGAATTTGTTTCTAGCCATCTGTATCCCTCCTTACTTCTGCAAATCGAATACTTCACGGTAGTAGCCGTGCTGCTTTATAAGCTCTTCGTGTGTTCCCTGCTCGGATATCTTTCCGTCCTTCAGCACGATTATCTTATCGGCGTACTTCGCCGTGGAAATGCGCTGTGCGATTATCAGCTTCGTGCAGGGGAAATCAAGGTTTGCAAGAGCGTTCTGGATATGCTTTTCTGTTTCCAGGTCGACTGCGGAGGTCGTATCGTCGAGTATCAGTATCGAAGGCTTTACCGCAAGCGCTCTCGCAAGGGAGATTCGCTGCTTCTGTCCGCCGGAAAGTCCCACGCCGCGCTCGCCGACGATGGTCTCGTAACCATCGGAAAGCTTCCTGATAAAGCCGTCCGCGTCTGCCGCCTTTGCGTACTTTACAACGTCCTCCTCGGGCATATCGGAATCGCCGAAACTGATGTTGCCGTCTATCGTATCAGAATACAGCAGCACGTCCTGGGTTGCGAATCCTATATTGTGGCGGAGCTGCTTGAGTTTCAGGTGGGTCACATTAACTCCGTCGACCCTGACCTCGCCGCTGTTTACATCATAGATACGCGGTATAAGCTCCGCAAGAGTAGTCTTGCCAGAGCCTGTCTCGCCCATTACTACGACGGTCTCGCCGGGCTCCACTGTAAAGGATATATCCTTGAGCACCTCTGTATTGTCGTAAGAGAAGCTGACGTGGTCGAACTCGATTTTGCCGTCAAATCTGCCGGGCTTGTCTACCGCGTCGTTGCGGTCGACTATGCGGGGGCTTCCGTAGTAGATCTCGATTATCTTGTTGGCGGAAGCGGTGAAGCGCTGGAGGTCGTTAACAATGTTCCCGAGCGTTCTCATCGGGTTGGAAAGCGTCCAGATAAGACCCGAGAAAGCCGCGTACTGACCCATTGTGATACGTCCGAACACTACGAAAAGACCGCCGGCGATTAGCATTACAACAGACAGCGACTGCGCAGTGACCTCAAGGTACGGGAAGAACTTCAGCCACATGAACGCCGCTTTCTTGTTTGCCTTGTTGTACTCCTGGCTGAATTCGTCGAACCGATTCATTTCGTAGTCCTCGCGAGCAAACGCCTTTACCACGCGGTTGCCGGAGATGTTCTCCTCGGCGGCGGTGTTCATTCTGGAAAGCTTCTCGCGAAGATCAACGTAAAGGGGGCCTACCCTGCGCTTGAAAAGCCACGTGATCAACAGTATCACCGGAGTCAGCGAAATCATACAAAGCGCCATCAGCCAATCCATGGTAAAGAAAAATATCAGCGAAGCTGAGAAAAGCACGATGCACTCAACGATGGTCTTGATTATCCACGCGATGGAGTGACGAACCATGTCAAGATCGGATGAAACGCGGGTCATGATGTCGCCGGTGCGGTATACGTTATAGAACGCCGCGTCCTGATTTTCTATCTTGTCGAAAAGCACTTTCCTGACGCGATAGATCAGGGTCTGCGACGTGTGC
>ENA-OPSJ01001147-OPSJ01001147.1-human-gut-metagenome-genome-assembly--contig:-NODE-1147-length-20960-cov-2.657737_pt1 | contig 20960 bp, 14 predicted proteins | sample MGYA00241801_ERZ501893 | MGnify/ENA primary metagenome ERZ501893 (study PRJEB25962, sample SAMEA2042219) | human gut metagenome | biome: human gut; feature: human-associated habitat; material: faeces...
GGAGTTGATTCAAAGACTGAAATATATGATACAACTAAGTATAATAATACTGCTGGTGCAACGGGAACTGAAGGGGCTAAACAAAAAAATAAAGATGCTCAGGATGCACTAAAGAAGAGCCAGTCAGAATCTGAAAACGGTTCAGAAGAAAAATCATCATCAGATGGTTCGGATGATTAAATAATTAAAGTTAGCTATTAGGGAGATTATTTATTATGAAACCGGAAATCAAAGAAAAAATCACGGCAACAAACCAGAAATACTTAAAGAAATTCTTAACAGAGGAAGCTCCGGCTAAGCTTGAGAGCCAGCTTGAGCACATGGACTGGTCATACCTTGATATGATTCACAACAAGGAGCAGCAGAGAGGTACATTCTCACCACTTGCAGCTATGGAGCTTTCAGAGATAGAGGCTAATAAGGATAAATATCTTGCAACAGGTCTTGATGCTGTCAAGAATGGCAAGGTCGGTGCAATTCTTCTTGCCGGTGGACAGGGTACACGTCTTGGCTTTGACAAGGCTAAGGGCATGTTCAATATTGGAAAGACAAAGGAACTCTACATCTTTGAGCAGCTTGTCGCAAACCTCATGAAGGTTACAAATCAGACCGGTACATGGGTGCCTTTGTATGTTATGACAAGCGAGATAAATGATGGCATGACAAGAGAGTTCTTTGAAGAGCACGACTATTTTGGATACAACAAGGACTATGTGAAGTTTTTCGTGCAGGAGATGGTTCCGGCAGTTGATTTTGATGGAAATCTGCTCATGAAATCTGAGGATTCACTTGCCATGTCACCAAACGGAAACGGTGGATGGTTCAAGTCACTCATCAATGCCGGTCTTGATAAGGATTTGAAGGACAAGGGGGTTGAGTGGCTCAATGTATTTGCTGTGGACAATGTGCTTCAGCAGATTGCAGATCCTGTATTTGTAGGTGCTACAATCGAGTCCGGCTGTGTCAGCGGCTCTAAGGTGGTCAGAAAATGTGATCCATATGAGAGAGTTGGTGCTATGTGTCTTGAGAATGGCAAGCCTTCGATTGTTGAGTATTACGAGCTTACTCCTGAGATGGCAGAGGCAAAGAACGAGAATGGTTCATTGCAGTATGGCTTTGGTGTTATCTTAAACTATTTATTCCGCGTGGACAAGCTCATGGCTATCGCAGAAAAGAGCCTTCCACTTCATGTGGTAGAGAAGAAGGTACCTTACATTGATGAGAATGGTACAGAGCACAAGCCTGAGACTCCGAATGCATACAAGTTCGAGACACTCATCCTCGATATGGTATACATGATGGACAATAGCCTGCCATTTGAGGTAGACAGGGAGAAGGAGTTTGCACCTGTAAAGAATGCGACAGGTACAGATTCGGTTGAAACAGCGAGAGCTCTTCTTGAGAAGAACGGAATTGAAATTTAATATATGATTTATGGTAACTGTTCATTGGCAGGGATGTATTGATATTCTGCAATTTCTATTTATCGCAGACTTAGAGGTGCATCTGCCGATGAGCAGTTATTTTTATTTTTATAATCGCATAGTGGCCTGCAATGGGGAACATAGGCTATAAATAGTTAACTGATTTATGAAAAAATAAATAATCCCGTCACAAAATAAACACAGATTGACAGTATACTTCTAAATGTAAACGAAAGGAGAAATTATTATGGATAACAATTATAGAAATATGAATGATACAAATAATACAAATAATACTAACAGTACAAATAACACAAATAACAATACAAACAATGTAAATTTCACAATGTCGGGTAATCCTTACAATCCGGATGAGTCACAGAAGGCTGCACAGACTAATAATACATCAGCTGAAAGCTATTCACAGAGCTACAATCCATATTCGCAGGCTTCTGCATCAGGACAGCCAAATGCAAATCAGTCATATGCAAATCAGCCTTATTCTAATCAGTCGTATAATTCAGGCACAAATAATAATGCATATGGCGGCACATCAGCAGGTTCGACAGACAATTCATATAGCCGGATGAATATGAATGGTCAGGCATACCAGCAGACTGCAAAGCCTAAGAAACATAGAGCACCTAGAAAGCCTGGTGCATTTGGACCATTTGCAGCAAAGACAGTAGCGGCAGCTCTTATCTTTGGACTCGTCGGAGGCGGTGTTTTCACAGGAGTAAGCTATATTGGCACGAGAGCTATTTCAAATTCTTCTACTGCAAGTGCAAAGCTTACAACTACAACATCCGGTGGGACTAAGCAGACATCCTCAGGGGATGCAAAGGATCTGACAGATGTATCATCTATTGTCGATGAGGTTATGCCTAGCATCGTTGCTATCACAAATACAGGAACAGTCACCTACAACAGCTTTTTCGGAAAGCAGTCACAGCAGTCTCAGAGCTGTGGCTCAGGAATTATTGTGAGCGAGGATGATGATTATCTTTATATTGCTACAAACAATCATGTTGTGGCAGATTCAGAGGAGCTCACAGTACAGTTTGATGATGATTCAGTGGTAAAGGCAGAAATCAGAGGAACAGATCCGGATGACGATCTTGCAGTTGTACGTGTAAAGAAAGCAGACCTTGGAAAAGATACTTACTCAAATATCAAGATTGCAACAATCGGAGATTCTGATAGTGTAGCTGTTGGAAGTCCTGCAATTGCTATCGGTAATGCACTTGGATACGGACAGTCTGTCACAACAGGTATAGTAAGTGCGCTTAACAGAACTGTTACTACACAGGATTCACAGACAGGTGAGACTGTTACCAACAACAAGCTTATCCAGACAGATGCAGCCATAAACCCTGGAAACAGTGGTGGAGCACTCTTAAATGAAAATGGCGAGGTTATCGGTATAAACTCTGTAAAATATTCTTCAACTGAGGTTGAGGGTATCGGATATGCAATTCCTATGTCGGTTGCAAAGCCTATTATTGAGAGCCTTATCCAGGATGGAAAATATACTAATGAGAATCAGGCATACCTTGGTATCAAGGGTGGTGATGTTTCATCTGAGATGGTAGCATACGGCTTCCCACAGGGTGTGTATGTTTCATCTGTTTCAGCTGGTTCAGGTGCCGCAAATGCCGGCTTACAGGAGGGAGATATCATCACTGCTGTTGACAGCACAAAGATTTCTTCTATGACAGAGCTGCAGTCAGCGTTAAAGAGCTACAAGGCCGGAGATAAGGTTACTCTTACTTTTGCCCGTCAGAGTGGCAGACAGTACGAAGAGAGCAAGGTTGAAGTAACCTTAAGCTCTGCAAAGGATATCCAGCAGTAATTCCAGCGCGCTTTCTCCTCACCCCTGCGTCCATGCAGGGGTGTTTCTGCGTTTCATGGGCATAATTTCTACAGTATCTAAGCCACTTCGCTATTCGCTCCTGCAAGAGTACGTGTGCGCCACCGGTGCCCGGGGCTTACGTCCCTTACGCTGTGGCGGAAATGTTGTTCAAATCAGTTCAAAGTACTAGACAAATTCCACAAAATATTAGATAATAGAAGCAAATTAGTTTTCATTTTGCATAGGAGGTCGGCATGAAGAAGAAAAAAATAGTTATTGCACTCGGACATGATGCTCTTGGAACAACTCTTCCGGAGCAGCACGAGGCTACAAAGCATACAGCAAAGGCAGTTGCAGATTTTATCAGGGACGATTATGAGGTTGTTATCACACACAGCAACGGTCCGCAGGTGGGCATGATTCACACCGCTATGTCTGAGTTTTGCAGGATTTATCCTGAGTATACAGCTACACCTACAGCTGTCTGCTCTGCAATGAGCCAGGGATATATAGGATATGATTTACAGAATGCTATCCGTACAGAGCTTCTTGGCAGAGGAATTTACAAGACCGTTTCTACAATACTTACACAGGTGGTTGTTGACCCATATGATGAGGCTTTTTATCATCCGACAAAGATCATTGGCCGTGTTATGACAGAGGCTGAGGCTGAGGAAGAGGAGAAGAAGGGCAACCATGTGACACAGGTCGAGGGAGGCTACAGAAGAGTTGTGGCGGCTCCAAAGCCTGTTGATATAGTGGAAAAGGATGCTATTAAGGCTCTTGTTGATGCGGATCAGGTTGTTATCGCATGCGGTGGCGGCGGAATTCCTGTTTTAGCACAGGACAATAAGCTTCAGGGCGCCAGTGCTGTTATCGAGAAGGATCTTGCAGCAGGAAAGCTTGCAGATACTCTTGATGCTGACAGACTTGTTATACTTACAAGCGTTGACAAGGTCTGCCTGAACTATGGCAAGGAGGATGAGAAGCCGCTTGATACCATGACTGTCGATGAGGCAAAGAAGTACCTTGCAGCAGGCGAGTTTGATGAGGGTACCATGGCTCCAAAGATTGAGGCGGCTATCGACTTTATCGGTGACTCTGCCATCCGTTCGGTGCTTATCACAAAGCTCAATAAAGAGGGCAAGACTGTTTCAGGTGGTATGGGCACTTTAATTACAAAGTAGAGCTTAATTGTTATAATTCACATATATCCCACACGTCTATATGCATTTTGCAGAGCAGATGTGTGGGATTCTAAATAAAAAGAGTAAGATAGAAGGTAACACAAAATGAGTGAGAAAAGGCTTCAAAAGAGAGATGAAATCTCAGACGAGTACAAATGGAAGCTTGAGGATATGTATGATACAGATGAGCTGTGGGAGGCTGAGTGCGAAAAAGCGTCACAGCTTGCAGAAAAGCTATCAGGATTTAAGGGACATCTGGCCGACAGTGCAGCAACGCTGCTTGATTTTTTTAAGAAGCAGGATGAGTTGTCTTATTATTTAGAGCGTATAGTGGTTTATGCAAATGAGCGCTCGCATCAGGACACTGCCGTGTCGAAATATCAGGCATATGTGTCAAAGGCTGAGACGCTGACTGTTCAGGCATCAGGTGCGCTGGCATTTGCGAGTCCTGAGATTTTGCAGATAGATGATAAAAGGCTTGAGAGCTTTTACAGTGAGAGCAATGAGCTTATGCACTATAAGCGTGCGATTGATGAGATAATGCGTCAGAAAGCGCATACTTTATCGGCTGCAGAGGAGAATATCCTGGCGCAGTGCGGTGAGATGGCTGCAGCACCGGAGAATATATTCAGCATGTTCAACAACGCGGATATCAAATTCCCGTATATCACTGATGTCGAGGGAAATAAAATCCGTATCACGCATGGCAATTTCATAGATTTTTTAAGCAGCAAGGACAGAAGCCTGCGCAAGCAGGTGTTCCGTGGAGTCTATGATTCGTACAAGAAGTGGAGCAATACTGTTTCCATGATGTACATCAGTAAGCTGAAAAATGACACTTTTTATGCAAGGGTAAGAAAATATGACAGTGCAAGGGCCATGTATTTATCCGATGGCGATATTCCTGAGAGCGTATATGACAATCTGATTGAGACTGTTCACGCACATCTGCCGGCTCTGCACAGGTACATGGCGCTTAGGAAGAAGCTTTTAGGTGTGGAGCATCTGCATATGTATGATTTGTTTGCACCGATCGTGGACAATGTACAGACCACATACACCTATGATGAGGCAAAAAAGCTTGTGGCAAAGGCACTTGAGCCTATGGGAGATGAGTATGTAAGCGTACTTAAGTCTGGCATGGAGAGTGGCTGGATAGATGTATATGAGAATGAGAACAAGAGAAGCGGTGCGTATTCATGGGGCGCTTACGGCACTCATCCGTATGTGCTTTTGAACTATGCCGACAATCTGGACAGTGTGTTTACGCTGGCTCATGAGATGGGACATGCGATGCATACATACTATTCAAATGAGCATCAGAGCATCACCTACGCGGGATACCTGATTTTTGTGGCAGAGGTTGCATCCACCTGCAATGAGTCGCTTCTAATGCACTATATGCTTGAGCATTGTGAGGATGAGAATGAGAGAAAATATCTCATGACACATTTTCTGGACGGCTTCAGGACGACACTTTTCAGACAGTCACAGTTTGCTGAGTTTGAGCATATAGCTCACCGGAAAATGCAAAAGGGCGAGCCGGTTACAAAGGATGTGCTAAATGAGCTATGGCATGAGCTGAATGTGCAGTACTACGGACCGGATATGCGCGTGGATGATGAGATATCATATGAGTGGATGCGCATACCGCATTTTTACACACCGTACTATGTATATCAGTACTCGACAGGCTATTCGGCAGCAGTTGCTTTTTCAAAAAAGATACTTGAGGAGGGAAAGCCTGCTGTGGATAAGTATATAGGAAATTTCCTGTGCGGTGGATGCTCGAAGAATCCAATCGAGCTGCTAAAGAGTGCCGGTGTCGATATGAGCACACCAAAGCCTGTGGATGACGCACTCAATGTATTTGAGGATTATCTGAAGCAGTTTGAGGCAGCAACTAAGTAAGGAGAAACATTTTTATGGAAAGAATTAAAAGCTTTACAATCAATCATAATATTCTTAAACCTGGATTTTATATTTCAAGAAAAGACGGAGAAATCGTCACATACGACCTTCGTACAAGAAAACCTAATGCAGGCGATTATATGTCCAATTCAGCTATGCACTCAGTGGAGCATATGTTTGCAACATGTGTGAGAAACTCTGAGATTGCAGATGATGTGGTATATTTTGGACCGATGGGCTGTCAGACAGGCTTCTATCTCGTTGTGAGGGATGTCGAGCCGGGAAAGGTTTTTGAAATCACAAAAGAGGTCTTAAAACAGATACTGGAGTATGATGGACCGGTGTTTGGTGCATCAGCCATAGAGTGCGGACATTACGAGAATCTGTCACTTGACGAGGCAAAGAAGGAGTGCCGTGCATATCTTAAGGTGCTTGAGAGCCAGACAAATATGGAGTTTACTTATCCACAGTAAACGAGGACTAAAAATATAATAGCAAGATAGCAGGAATGGAGAAATAAAATGACAATAGGTGTAATTGGTGCAATGCAGATGGAGGTCGATGACTTAAAGGCTCAGATGACAGACACACAGACAGAGGTTTACAGCGGAGTGGAGTTTGTTGAGGGTAAAATCGGTGATCAGTATGTAGTTGCGGCAAAATGCGGAATAGGAAAGGTGTTTGCGGCAATATGTGCAGAGGCCATGATTTTGAAATATGATGTAGATATGATTGTCAATATCGGAGTGGCAGGAACTTTGACAAAGGACTTAAATGTGCTTGATGTGGCAGTAGCCACAAACGTGCTGCAGCACGATATGGACACATCGCCAATCGGAGATCCGAAGGGACTTCTTTCAGGCATCAATATGATTTTGCTTCCGGCAGATACAAAAATGGTGGAGCTTATGTGCTCATGCTTAGCTGACAGGAATATCCACTACAAAAAGGGCAATATCGCAACAGGAGATCAGTTTATTGCCACAAAGGAGCAGAAGGATTATATTTCGAATACCTTTGATGCAATCGCAGCAGAGATGGAGGGAGGCAGCATCGGTCATGTGTGCTATGTGAACAAGGTGCCATTTGCCATTCTTCGCTCAATATCAGACGGCGATGGCGGCGAGACCGACTACCAGACCTTTGCGGAGAAGGCTGCGCATCAGTCGATTGAGGTAGTGCTTGAGTTTATCGGAAGGGCAGAAGAACTGAAATAGAGTTATTTCATTATTCATAATTTGTGATAATAAAGAATAGTATATAGCATGAGTGAATACAGAGCATACATGCAAAATACAAAACTACATAATGGGACAAAACGAAAGAAACGCCGACACAGATTCCTTTTTGGAGTGCTGCTGTCGGCGCTTCTTATTACAGGCGCTTTATATGGCAGAGAGTATGACATATCACAGCTGAAAAATATAGAGGTGATGGAGACACTTAGTAGTGCTGTGAGTCAGTTCGGGGACAGAAAGCTGCCTGTATATTCGGTTCAGACAACAGAAAAAAAGATAGCCCTTTCATTTGACTGTGCCTGGGGAGCAGAGGATTTTGACAGTATGATGGAGACACTTGACAAGCACAACGTAAAGGCAACATTTTTTATGACAGGAGGTTTTGTGAGTGATAACCCTGAATGTGTAAAGACGCTGGTTGAAAAAGGGCATGAGCCCGGAAATCACAGTGAGCACCACTATGATATGGCAACAATCACTGCAGGCGAGATGAAGACAGAGATAATGGATGTGCACAAAAAGGTCAAGGAGATGACCGGAAAGGATATGAAGGTATTCAGACCGCCATACGGCTCGTACAACAATGAACTGATTGACACAGTGTATGGCTGTGACTATTATCCAATCCAGTGGGATGTGGATTCGCTCGACTGGAAAAACTATGGCATGCAAAATATTATAGATACAGTGTGCAATCACAAAAGCCTGGATTGTGGCTCGATAATACTCTGCCATCTAGGCGCAAAGTACACCTCGCAGGCACTCGATGAGATGCTCACGAAGCTGCAGGACATGGGCTATGAGATAGTTCCGGTATCAAAGCTGATCATGACTGAAGGCTATCATATGGATGCAAACGGTATGCAGATCAAGGACTGAGCAATTTCATAAATCAATATTTTAGTCAATATTTAGTCAATAATTTAGCCCCTTACGATATTGTTATTTACAGACAAGTGTGTTAAACTAAAACTATATTTTAAAGAAGCTGTGAGACAGCTATGGGGGTAAATTATATGACAGATACAGGTTTTTTAGTAGCATTCTTTATAGTTATTTTTTTAGTTATCATCTTTGCGCTTGTCGCTGTAATCGGAGCCGTTACAAGTGCTGTTGCAGGTATCAATGATGATGAGGATGAGATTGAGGAAGAGGGCATTTGAAGCTGAAATAAATAAAAGATATTAAAAGATATTTAAGGACATCGAATTATATTAATCGTATAATTGGGTGTCTTTTTTATTGTTAAAAACTCTTAAAAAAGTATAAACCAATTGAGTTGCAATCCGCCACATTGTATAATAAAAGTATAACAGCGAATTAAATTTATTGTGAAAATCGTAGTAATCACAATGTCTATCAAACTAAGGCAGGATATTATCAAGGAAAAGAAGAAGGAGGGGTCAGATGATATCAAGATATAGTGTAAAAAAGCCTTTTACTGTACTTGTAGGAGTACTGCTGGTAATAGTACTCGGTGTTGTATCACTTGGCAGGATGACGACAGATCTGCTGCCGGATATGAGCTTTCAGTATGCACTTATAGTGACAACAGATATGGGAGCAAGTCCACAGGAGGTGGAGAGCGATGTCACCGCGCCGCTTGAAGCAGCTATGGCAACTACGTCCAATATCAAAAACGTAAGCTCAATGTCATATAACAGCTATTCTCTGGTGACATGCGAGTATGAGCAGAATGCCAACATGGATTCTGTAGTGATAGAGATGCAGCAGAAAATAGATCAGGTCAAGGCTGGCTGGAAGGATGGAGTGGGTACTCCGACCATTATGAAGATAAATCCGGACATGCTTCCAATCATGATGACTGCTGTGGATATGGATGGGAAAAGTAAGTCGGAAATCACCGACTTTGTGGAAAACACACTTAAGCCTGCAATTGAGAGTACAGAGGGAGTCGCATCAGTGACTGCGACAGGTGAGCTCACCGAGCAGATACAGGTCACGATGAATCAGGCCAAGATAGATGCGCTCAATGAGAAAATAAATAATGCCGTTTCAAAGAAATTTGATGATGCAAAAAGTCAGATGGATGATGCAAGCGCAAAGATAGAGAGCGGACAAAACGCAATCGCATCTGCATCGGATCAGATGAGCGCGGGAGTGGATACGCTAAAGGAGCAAAAGGCAAAGCTTGCAGAGCAGAAGACTCAGCTGGAGAGTACTCTTGCAAGCTTAAATGAGCAGAAGAGCCAGCTTGAAACAATTCAGTCAGCTCTTTCAGACTTCATGAATAGTGATACATATACAAAGACAATTCCGTCACTCAAAGAGGGCGCAAATGCACCGGGTGAAGCGGACACAGCACTCAAAGCGCAGCTTGAGCAGGTTGATAAGCAGATTGCATCACAGTTTTCAGGTCTCTCGGCGCTTGGAATCACCGTAAACACAGCAGATGATCTGCCTGCGGCAGCGTCAGCGATAGCACAGACTCTCATTCAGGTGAATACAGGTATAGAGCAGTGCCAAAGCGGGCTTGACCAGATAGCACAAGGAGAGACAGCACTTTTAGATGCCTATGATAATCTAAACAGCCAGGCAGCCATCAGCTCTATAAGTATAGGACAGCAGTCGGCACAGCTTGCAACAGCAGCGGCATCTCTTGACAGCTCAAAGAAGGAGCTTGAAAAGAGTAAGGATGATGCACTTGACAAGTCAAACTTAAATGCAGTTTTAACAATTGACTCGCTCTCGCAGCTGCTCGTCGCTCAGAATTTTGATATGCCTGCAGGCTATGTAAATGATTCAAATGGCACGCAGTATATAGTACAGGTGGGAGATGAGATAAAATCAATTGATGATTTAACAAATCTGGTGCTCATGGATATGAAGCTTGATGGAATAGCTCCTATTCATGTCGGTGATGTGGCAGATGTTGAGATGACTGACAACTCGGATGAGACATATGCGATAGTCAACGGTAATCCCGGAATAATGCTCTCCATGGAGAAGCAGACCGGCTACTCTACAGGAGACGTCACAGACCGTCTTTTGGACAAGCTTGATTCGCTGGAAAAGGAAAATGGCGGATTACACACCACAGTGCTCATGAATCAGGGCGTATACATTGACATGGTAGTAAAGAGTGTTATGGAAAATATGATAGTGGGAGCAATACTTGCCATTTTCGTATTGCTTTTGTTCTTAAAGGATATAAAGCCAACGCTTGTTATCGCAGCATCTATACCGCTATCGGTTATTGTGGCGGTGGTGCTTATGTATTTTACGGATATCACCTTAAATATCATTTCAATGTCGGGACTTGTGCTTGGAATAGGAATGCTGGTGGATAATTCAATCGTAGTAATCGAGAATATCTACAGATTAAGGGGAGAGGGATATTCGGTAAAGAAGGCGGCTGTTGAGGGTGCAAATCAGGTGGCAGGAGCCATTTTTGCCTCTACACTTACCACGGTAAGTGTGTACGCGCCAATCATTTTTACTGATGGAATCACGAGACAGCTCTTTGTAGACCTGGCACTTACGGTAGCGTTTACTCTTATGGCATCTCTTGTAGTGGCACTCACATTTGTACCGGCAATTGCTTCAGGCATGCTCAAAAAGACGAAGGATATAAAGCATCCATGGTTTGACCGTTTTAAGGATTGGTATGGAAATGTGCTCGGCACATGTCTTAGATTTAAGCCGGTGGTATTTATTGCGGCAGTAGTGCTTTTAGTCGGCAGTGGCGCACTTTGCATGTCAAGGGGAATGACATTTATGGATATGGATATGGAGTCAAATCAGATTTCACTTACCATAGAGGCAAAGGATGACGAAAAGCTTGACTTCAAGCAGCTTACAGGGCTGTCTGATAAGGTCATGGACAAAATATCTGATATAAAGGGCATAGACACAATAGGAGCTACAGCAGGTGGCAGCTCGACCATGAACCTGATGAGCTCAGGAAGCGACAGCGTGAGCATGTATATATTGCTTGATGAGAAGTCGGATGTTTCATCGGATAAGGTAATAGATGAAATTGAAAAACGCACAAAGAATCTGGACTGCAAGGTAACAGCATCTTCGCAGGCTATGGATTCATCAGAGTTTTTCGGAAGTGGTCTCTCTGTCAGGATTAAGGGTAATGATATAGACAAGCTGCAGAAGCTTGCAGGTGATGTGGCAGATATCCTTAAGGACACAAATGGAGTGACAGATATAGATGACGGTCTTGGAGATACAATCAATGAGCTTAAGATAACTGTGGATAAGGAAAAAGCAGCAAAGTATGGCTATACGGTGGCTCAGGTATACCAGCTCGTATCCGGTGAGATATCATCTCAAAAGAGCGCAACAACCATTACGACCGACATAAAGGACTATGAGGTATACTTACAATCCGCAGAGCAGTCTGATGTGACTGTGGACGACATCAAAAACCTTACATTTACCTATAAGGATAATGATGGCAGTGAAAAGGAGATTCCGCTCAGTGATATCTGCACTATTTCGCAGGAACAGACACTAAGTACCATTCATCGAGATGCTCAGACAAGATATATTACAGTATCAGGTGCGGTTGATGAAAACCATAATGTAACATTACTAAGCAATAAAATTAAATCAAAAATTGATAAACTTAACATTCCTGATGGCTATTCAATAGACATGGAGGGCGAGGATGAGACAATAAATGAGTCAATGAGTCAGCTTGTACTTATGCTTGTGCTTGCAGTGATATTTATCTATCTTATCATGGTGGCGCAGTTCCAGTCATTGCTTTCACCGTTTATTATCATGTTCTGTATACCTCTTGCGTTTACAGGAGGCTTTATAGCTCTTTTCATCACGGGAAATGAGCTCGGAATCATATCAATGCTTGGCTTTATCATGCTGGCAGGTCTCATTGTAAATAATGGAATCGTGCTCATTGATTACATCAATCAGGCTAGGAGAGAGGGCATGAGCAAGCATGAGGCAATTATAGATGCAGGCCGTACAAGGCTTCGTCCAATACTGATGACAGCGATGACCACCATACTTGCAATGTTTACATCGGCGATAGGTATCGGAGATGGCTCAGATATGATAAAGCCGATGGCAATCGCAATAATAGGAGGTCTCGTATACGGAACCATCCTTACGCTTATAGTAATTCCATGTATCTATGATGCGTTCAACAGAGAGAAGAGCATGGTAGAGGAAGAACTGTAGCAGGATAGAAGGGAAAAAGCTGGAAATATAGAGAGTTGGAGGATTTTTACATGGCAAAGTATATTATGGCATTAGATGCGGGCACTACCAGCAACAGATGTATACTTTTCAATGAGAAGGGCGAGATGTGCAGTGTGGCACAGAAGGAATTTACGCAGTTTTTTCCAAAGCCGGGTTGGGTGGAGCACGATGCAGAGGAAATCTGGGCCACACAGCTTGAGGTGGCAAAGGAGGCAATGGCCAATATCCAGGCTACGGCAGCCGACATATGTGCGATAGGCATTACTAACCAGAGAGAGACCACAATTGTATGGGACAAAAATACAGGTGAGCCGGTTTATCACGCGATAGTATGGCAGTGCAGACGCACGGCAGAGTATGCGGATTCACTGAAGGAAAAGGGGCTTACCGAGACCTTCAGAAAAAAGACAGGGCTTGTGATAGATGCTTATTTTTCGGCAACTAAGCTCAAGTGGCTCCTTGACAATGTGCCGGGAGCGAGGGAGAGAGCCGAAAGAGGCGAGCTTTTGTTTGGAACAGTCGAGACATGGCTTATATGGAAGCTCACTCAGGGACAGGTGCATGTCACGGATTATTCCAATGCTTCAAGAACCATGATGTTTAATATCAATACCTTAAAGTGGGATGATGAGATACTTAAGGAGCTTGATATACCAAAGAGCATGCTTCCAAAGCCAATGCCGTCAAGCTGTGTATATGGTGAGGTGAATCCTGTGTTTTTCGGCGGTCCGATTCCTATCGCAGGAGCGGCAGGAGACCAGCAGGCTGCGCTTTTTGGCCAGACCTGCTTTAGGGCAGGAGAAGCCAAAAATACATACGGTACAGGCTGTTTTCTGCTGATGAACACAGGTGAGATGCCGGTATCCTCAAAGAACGGACTTGTTACCACTATAGCCTGGGGCATAGACGGCAAGGTGGTATATGCGCTGGAGGGCTCAATATTTGTAGCGGGAGCCTCTATCCAGTGGCTACGCGATGAGATGAAATTTATCGATTCCTCAACAGATTCAGAATACATGGCGAGAAAGGTAAAAGACACAAACGGCTGCTACGTGGTGCCGGCATTTACAGGGCTTGGGGCACCGTACTGGGACCAGTATGCCAGAGGAACCATTGTGGGGCTTACGAGAGGTGTAAACAAGTATCATGTCATAAGGGCAACTCTGGAATCAATGGCATTTCAGGTAAATGATGTGCTTGAGGCAATGAAGGCTGATTCGGGCATCAATCTCACATCACTTAAGGTGGACGGCGGCGCCAGTGCCAATAATCTGCTCATGCAGATGCAGGCTGATATCAGCAATGCACCGGTCAACAGGCCTGTGTGCGTGGAGACAACAGCCATGGGCGCAGCGTACCTCGCAGGGCTTGCGGTTGGCTACTGGGAAAGTATGGATGATATAAAGAGAAACTGGTCTATTGACCGTGTGTTTGAGCCGGAGATAGCGGCTGATTTGAGAGAAAAGAAGCTTAAAATGTGGAAAAAGGCTGTCGCTTGCGCATTTAACTGGGCGAAGGATGAATAATAGCTGATGCAGGCATTGTTTTAAATGAGTTTAGTGATACAGTAATTAAACAATATATGGAAATTGGTAGGAGAAAATAACATGTATGATGTAGTAATTATAGGAGCGGGAGTATCGGGAAGCGCCTGTGCCAGAGAGCTTTCGAAATATAACCTGTCCATCTGTGTGGTGGAAAAGGAGGAGGACGTGTGCTGTGGCACCTCAAAGGTAAACAGTGCTATTGTCCATTCCGGAATTGATTGTAAGACCGGTACACTTATGGCACAGATGAATCTTCGTGGAAATGAGATGATGGATGAGCTTTCGAAGAAGCTTGATTTTGAGTTTAGAAGAAACGGCTCACTGATAGTGTGCTTTAGCGATGACGATATGCCAAGGCTTAAGGAGCTTTACAATCAGGGAATCACAAATGGCGTGCCGGGACTTGAAATTCTTGATTCAAAGAAAGCACATGAGATGGAGCCGAATCTGTCTGATGAGGTGGTGGCAGCTATTTACTGCCCGACAGGAGGCATTGTATGTCCGTTTGGCATGAATATTGCATTTGCTGAGAATGCTGCGGCAAACGGTGTGGAGTTTTTATTTAACACCGAGGTGAAGGAGATACAAAAGGAGCAGGCAGGCTATATTCTCATTACTCAAAATGGAGAAATTCATGCACGCTGCGTTGTAAATGCAGCCGGTGTATATGCTGATGTATTTCACAACATGGTGAGTGAAAACAAAATCCATATCACACCAAGGCGGGGAGAGTACGAGCTTTTAGACAGGGCTGCGGGAGGTATCATTGACAAGACTATTTTCCAGCTCCCGGGCAAATACGGTAAGGGTGTGCTCGTAACTCCGACAGTACACGGAAATATCCTAATCGGACCTACAGCAGATGATCATGATGACAAGGATGGTACAAATACAACAAGAGCGGGCTTAGCGCATGTTACGACATCCGGCACACGTTCGGTGCCGTCACTTCCTATGCGTCAGGTCATCACATCGTTTGCAGGAAACCGTGCACATGAGGACGGACATGAGTTTATCATCGAGGAGCTTAAAGATGCACCATTTTTTGTGGACTGTGCAGGTATAGAGTCACCGGGCTTATCAAGTGCACCGGCTATCGGTGAGAGAGTGGCAGCAATAGTTGAGAGGCTTTTTAAGCCTTCTAAAAATGCGGACTTTATCGAGACAAGAAAAGGTATTTTAAATCCAAAGAAGCTTTCAGAGGATGAGTATAAAGAGCTGATAAAAGAAAAGCCTGAGTATGGTAACATAATCTGCCGCTGTGAGATGATTACGGAGGGCGAGATAATGGATGCGGTAAACAGACCGTTAGGCGCAAAGTCGCTTGATGGTGTGAAGAGACGCACCAGAGCCGGAATGGGCAGGTGCCAGGCAGGCTTCTGTTCTCCGAGAACTATGGAGATTATCGCCAGGGAGAGAGGCATTTCGCAGCTTGACGTCACTAAAAGCGGTGGAAAGTCAAAGATAGTTGTTGGAATGAGCAAGAATCGAGGATAGTCTGTCTTACTTCAAAGAGACAGGTAACGATAGATTGATATTGTATTAATATCAGATTAACATAGGGGGACAATATGGAATTTTACGATATTGTGATAGTAGGAGGCGGCCCGGCAGGTCTTGCGGCAGCAGCTTCCGCTAAGAAAAATAAAATAGATAAAATACTTATACTGGAAAGAGACGGTGAGCTTGGCGGTATCTTAAATCAGTGTATACACAACGGCTTTGGCCTGCATACCTTTAAGGAGGAGCTCACAGGCCCTGAATATGCCGGCAGATTTATCAAGGAGGTCAAAGAGCTTGGCATAGAGTACAGGCTCAATACGATGGTCATGGACATCTCAACCGGTGACGAGTTCGAAAACAGAGCGGATGACAGGCATGATGTAAAGATAAAAGATGAGGCAAACGATAAAATAGTTACAGCTATGAACCGCACAGACGGACTTTTCCATATCGCTGCAAAGACAGTAATACTTGCGATGGGCTGCAGAGAGAGAGCAAGAGGTGCCCTAAACATACCAGGCTACAGACCGGCAGGAATTTTCTCGGCGGGTACAGCTCAGAGACTGGTGAATATAGAGGGATACATGCCGGGACGAAAGGTAGTAATACTTGGCTCAGGAGATATCGGTCTTATCATGGCAAGAAGAATGACCTTGGAGGGTGCCAAGGTGCAGGTGGTTGCAGAACTCATGCCGTATTCAGGAGGCTTGAAGCGTAATATTGTGCAGTGCCTTGATGATTTTAATATCCCGCTTAAGCTCAGCCACACAGTGGTTGATATAAAGGGCAGGGAGCGTGTGGAGGGCATCACTCTCGCTCAGGTTGACGAGCATAACAAGCCTATTGAGGGAACAGAGGAGTTTTACGAGTGCGATACGCTTTTACTCTCATGCGGACTCATTCCGGAAAATGAGATTTCAAAAACAGCAGGTGTAGAGCTCAATCCTGTAACAAGCGGACCTGTTGTAAACGAAAGCCTTGAGACCAATGTGCCGGGTGTATTTGCCTGTGGAAATGTGCTTCATGTGCACGACCTCGTGGATTATGTGTCAGAGGAAGCAACAGCAGCAGGCCGCCATGCCGCAGAGTATGTGAAAAACGGCGGTGATAAGAGTTGTGATGGCAAAGAAATATCGATAACTGCTACAGGCGGAGTCAGATATACTGTCCCAAGCACTATAAATACTGCACAGATGGATGATACTGTAACGGTGAGATTTCGAGTTGGAGCTGTGTATAAGAATTGTTATATTGCGGTATATCTGGATGATAAACAATTACAGCACCGCAAGCACCCTGTAATGGCACCGGGTGAGATGGAGCAGGTAGTGCTTAAGAAGAAGCAGCTCATTGAAACGGAAAATCCCCGCACAATTACGATAAAGATTGAGGAGGCATAGTATCATGGAAGAAAGAAAGTTGACATGTATAGGCTGCCCTCTGGGCTGTGCCCTTAAGGTGACAATAGATGGAGAAAATGTCACAGTAACCGGAAATACCTGTAAGCGCGGAGCAGACTACGGAGCAAAGGAAGTGACACATCCGACGCGAATCGTGACAAGCACAGTCTGTGTGAAAAACGGCACAATACCTATGGTATCCGTAAAGACGGCACAGGATATTCCAAAGGAAAAGATAATGGATGTGATGGACTGTATCAACCGGATCACGGTAGAGGCACCGGTGCATATAGGTGATGTACTGCTAAGCGATGCTGCAGCAACCGGTGTGGATATAGTTGCAACGAAGAATGTTGTGCAAAAATCATATTGACAAATCACCCAATGCACTTTAATATTGTAGAAAGAAACAGGCAAATATTTAAAGGCATAAGAAAGAGGAGTACATGACGAAAGCTTTCAGAGAGAGCATCCGGTCCGTAAGATGGTGATACATTTTGGGCAGGCTGAAAGGTGCTTAAGACAGAAATCATGGAAGGTAGCTTTTGAGCCGAAGAACCCAGAAAGTTAAATCTATATATAACAAGATTTGACATAAGTTCTTCCGATTCGTCCACGTTACAGGACAAGAGGCATTCGAGTTATATATGCATATATATGCTCCGATGTAAACGAAGGTGGTACAGCGCTAATTCGCCCTTCCGGTCAGTGATCGGGAGGGCTTTTTTTGTAGACTGAGATGTGCACATATAGCGCAAATTTATTTGCTACTATGCTATTTCCGTCATGGCATGTACTAAAACTGTAAGACCGGAAGATTGCGCATGCAATCCAATCGGTCGCCCGTCGCTAAATAAAAAGAAAAACAGCAAAACATCCCAAAGTTTTTGCGTCATTCATATAAAAGGAGGAAAACATGAGCAAAGAACTAAACAAAACCTACGATCCAAAGGACATCGAGGACCGTCTTTACAAAAAGTGGGAAGACAATGGCTACTTCCATGCTGAGGTAGACCGCAGCAAAAAACCATTCACAATCGTGATGCCACCACCAAACATCACAGGACAGCTGCATATGGGCCATGCCCTTGACAACACCATGCAGGATATCCTTATCAGATACAAGAGAATGCAGGGCTACAATGCACTCTGGCAGCCGGGAACAGACCACGCATCCATCGCAACAGAGGTAAAGGTCATCCAGGCACTTAAAGAGCAGGGAATCAACAAGGCAGACCTTACAAGAGAAGAGTTCCTCGAGAAATGCTGGGACTGGAGAAAAGAGTACGGCGGACGTATTGTAAAGCAGCTTCGTAAGCTTGGATCATCAGCAGACTGGCAGCGTGAGAGATTTACCATGGATGAGGGATGCTCACATGCAGTACAGGAGGTATTTACAAAGCTTTATAAGAAGGGCTGGATTTATAAGGGCTCAAGAATCGTAAACTGGTGTCCGGTATGTAAGACATCTATTTCAGATGCAGAGGTAGAGCATGAGGAGCAGGACGGCTTCTTCTGGCACATTAACTATCCTGTAGTTGGCGAGGAAGGCAGATTCGTAGAGATAGCAACAACACGTCCTGAGACACTTTTCGGAGATACAGCCGTAGCTGTAAACCCTGATGATGAGCGTTATCAGGATATCATCGGAAAGACCTTAAAGCTTCCATGCACAGACAGGGAGATTCCGGTAATCGCAGATTCATACGTAGATAAAGAGTTTGGAACAGGCTGTGTAAAGATTACACCTGCACACGACCCTAACGATTTCGAGGTAGGAAAACGCCACAGCTTAGAGGAAATCGTTGTAATCAATGATGATGCCACAATGAATGAAAAGGCCGGAAAATATGCCGGAATGGACAGATACGAGTGCAGAAAGGCACTGGTTGAGGATCTTAAAGAGCAGGGCCTTTTAGTAAAAGTTGTACCACACTCACACAATGTAGGTGTGCATGACCGCTGTCACACAACAGTTGAGCCAATGATCAAGCAGCAGTGGTTCGTCAAGATGGACGAGATGATCAAGCCTGCAGTTGAGGGAGTAAAGAACGGAGAAATCAAGCTTCTTCCTTCAAGAATGGACAAGACATACTTCAACTGGACAGACAATATCCGCGACTGGTGCATCAGCCGTCAGCTCTGGTGGGGACACAGAATACCTGCATGGTACTGTGATGACTGTGGAGAGATGGTAGTTTCAATAGAAAAGCCGGGCAAATGTCCTAAGTGTGGCAAGGAGCATTGGACACAGGATCCTGATACACTTGATACATGGTTCTCATCAGCGCTCTGGCCATTCTCAACACTTGGCTGGCCTGAAAAGACAGAGGATCTTGACTATTTCTATCCAAACGATGTGCTCGTAACAGGCTACGATATCATTTTCTTCTGGGTAATCAGAATGATTTTCTCAGGCTATGAGCAGATGGGCAAGGCACCATTCCACACAGTGCTTTTCCACGGACTCGTAAGAGATTCTCAGGGCCGCAAGATGAGTAAATCACTCGGAAACGGAATTGATCCGCTTGAGGTTATCGACAAGTATGGTGCAGATGCGCTTCGTCTGACACTTATCACAGGAAATGCACCGGGAAATGACATGCGTTTCTACTGGGAGAGAGTTGAGGCTTCAAGAAACTTCGCCAACAAGGTGTGGAATGCATCAAGATTTATCATGATGAACCTTGAAGGTGTAGAGCTTAGAGAGCCAAAGCTTGATGAGCTTCATGCAGCAGATAAGTGGATTCTTTCAAGGGTAAATACTCTTGCAAAGGATGCCACAGAAAACATGGACAAGTTCGAGCTTGGAATCGCAGTACAAAAGGTATACGACTTCATCTGGGATGAGTTCTGTGACTGGTATATCGAGATTGCAAAGGTTCGTACCTACAAGAAGGATGAAAACCCAGAGTCAGCAAATGCAGCACTCTGGACGCTTAAGACAGTACTTGTAAATGCACTGAAGCTCCTTCATCCATATATGCCGTTTATCACAGAGGAAATCTTCTGCACACTTCAGTCAGACGAGGAGACTATCATGCTCTCTAAATGGCCTGAGTACAAGGAAGAGTGGAATTTCCCGGCAGAAGAAGCCGCAATCGAGCACTGCAAGGATCTCGTAAAGGGTATCAGAAATGTCCGTACACAGATGGATGTTCCACCTTCAAGAAAGGCAAAGCTTTTCATCACAAGTGATGATGAGGCAGTTAGAAAGATATTCGAGGACAACAAGGAGGTATATGTAAATCTTGCATTTACCAGCGAGATTACAGTACAGCAGGGCAAGGCCGGTATTGGAGATGACGCTGTATCAGTAGTGATACCTGATGCGGTTGCATACCTGCCGCTTGAGGACCTTGTTGATTTCGAGAAGGAAAAGGAAAGACTCAATAAAGAAAAGGATAAGCTTACAAAGGAGCTTGCGCGCTCAAGGGGCATGCTCTCAAATGAGAAATTCTTAAACAATGCAAAGCCTGAAAAGGTTCAGGAGGAAAAGGACAAGCTTGCAAAGTATGAGCAGATGATGGCTCAGGTAGAGGAACGTCTGGCTCAGTTTAAATAATTAAATACAGATTATATTTGGTGAACACTGTTTTCCTGGGGCAAGAATGCAAAGGAGGCCGTCCACAATGCGGTGGTTCTTGAATAGAATAGAACAAAGAAAGAATATGGAGATAAAACAGAAAGGAATAAACAATG
>ENA-OPSJ01001157-OPSJ01001157.1-human-gut-metagenome-genome-assembly--contig:-NODE-1157-length-20861-cov-2.920071_pt1 | contig 20861 bp, 20 predicted proteins | sample MGYA00241801_ERZ501893 | MGnify/ENA primary metagenome ERZ501893 (study PRJEB25962, sample SAMEA2042219) | human gut metagenome | biome: human gut; feature: human-associated habitat; material: faeces...
ACGTGTGCATTGCACCGAAAAAAAGCGATCTCACGTGTGCACTTGCACTATATATAAAATTATAATATAATAAATGCAATAAAAGGGAGGTGTCATAATGGGATTAAAAATTGAAAAAGTAAGTAAATATTATGGCGAAAAACTAGCAGTAGATAACATCAGTTTTGAGATGAACGAGCCAGGGGTATTTGGACTATTAGGGACAAATGGAGCTGGAAAAACCACGACAATAAGAATGATTCTAGGAATAATAAAAAAGGATGCAGGCGAAATAACCTGGAATGGGCAGAAAGTAGAAAGAAAAAACGTGAACTTTGGATATTTACCAGAAGAAAGAGGAATATATCCAAAAACAAAAATAATTGAGCAACTAATGTATTTTGCTGAATTGAAAGGGATGAAGAAGCAAGAAGCTGCAAAAGAAATTGATTATTGGTTAAAAAGACTGAAAGTTGAAGAATACAAAGAATTACAGGCAGAAAAATTATCAAAAGGGAATCAACAAAAAATTCAGTTTATAACAGCAATTTTAAATAATCCAGAATTAATTGTATTAGATGAACCATTTAGCGGACTTGATCCAATAAATACAGAATTATTGAAAGAAGTAATTATAGAATTAGTTCAAAAAGGAAAATACATAATAATGTCAAGTCATCAGATGTCATCAATTGAGGAATTTTGTAAAGATGTAGTGATAATAAATAAAGGAAAAACGGTATTAAAGGGAAATTTGAAAAAAATCAAAGATGAGTATCCATCAAAAAGGCTAGAAATAAATGTAGATAGTGACATTTCAAAATACATAAATGAAAGTGGAATGAAAATTGAAAAAAATCTTGACAATAATTATGAAATATTAATGGATAAAGAAGAGCAAGCTCAGTTACTAATGAAAACGTTGGTGCTTCAAGGCATAAATATAAAAAAATTCGAACTTAAAAAACCAAGTCTAAATGAAATTTTTATAGAGAAAGTAGGTGAGTAAAATGCAAGGTTTAATAACTGTAATAAAATTCACAATTAAAGATATGGCGCAACGAAAATCTTTTATTATCTCGAATATAATAATATTGGGACTAATAATTTTGATGTTTAACATACCTAACATACTGAAAAAAGTCATGGGAGATTCAGAAAATTCAAAACAGATTATACAGATAATTGATGTTGATAATGTATTTGAGGGAACATTAGAGAATCTAAAAAATATGAATTTGAGCTATGATATCAAAATTTCTAGCAAAAATTTAGAATTTGACAAAATAAAGGAAGAGATTCAAAATGGCGAAATAGATAATGCAATAATTATAGAAAAGAAGGATGAAAAAATCAATATTCAATACATAGTAAAAAATTTAGCAATGAATTCTGAAATGCCACAAGACTTAGAAAATGCAATAAGTTCGCTATATAGTGGCTTGCAAATTTCAAAGTTAGGGCTAACACAGGAACAATTGCGAAGTATACAACCAGATTTTAATTTTGAAGTCAAACAAGCTGAGACTCAAGAAGTAAAAGGAAATATATACACAATGATGTTATTATCAATTGTACTATTTTACGCAATATATTTTTGTGCATATCAAGTATCAAGTTCAATAACAACTGAAAAAACTTCAAAAATAATTGAAACACTAGTAACATCAACAGAGCCAAAAACAATAGTTTTAGGAAAAACAATCGGAATAGGAATTGTTGGAGTATTACAAATAATTGCGATTGCGTTAACTGCAATAGTTTCAAAAACATTATTTTTAGAAGAAGGAGCATTAGATGGAATAGTTGATTTTTCAACAATCACACCATTTTTAGGATGCATAACGATTATTTACTTCATATTAGGATATGCATTTTTTGCGATGTTGTATGCATTAACTGGCTCAACTGTAAGCAAGCCAGAAGATGTGCAATCAGCTAATACACCAGTAGCTTTAATATCAGTAATAGGATTCTATTTGGCGTATTTTACAATGATGAATCCAACGAGTGAGCTAAATAAAATAGCTGCAATATTACCTATATCATCACCATTTTGTATGCCATTTAGAGTGATGATGGAGATTGCTACAGGCCCAGAAATTTTAGGCTCAATAGTAATACTAGTAATTACCACAATTCTTGTCGCAATATTTTCTATCAAAATATATTCAAAAGCGATTTTTAATTATGGAAGTAGGGTTAAAATTAAGGAATTACTTAGGAACGAAAAGAAAGGTGCACGGAAAAAAAGCGTTTTAAAATGTGCAATTTTGCACGGAAAAAAAGCGATCTCACGTGTGCATGTACCGAAAAAAAGCGATCTCACGTGTGCAAGGAAAGGAAAGAAATTATGAAAAGAAAAGAAAATTTAATATGGGGAGTAGTCTTCATAATAATAGGATTAATAATAGGTTTAAAAGTGTTAGGAATAATAAATATAGACATATTTTTTGATGGATGGTGGAGTTTATTTATTATAATACCAAGTACAATAAGTATAGTAAAAAATATAAGAGACATTGGAGCATATATATGGTTAGTGATAGGAGTAGCATTACTATTATCAGCTCAAGAAATACTTGACATGGAGATAGTTGGAAAATTGATATTCCCAGCTGTATTAGTTGCAATAGGAGTTGGAATGATTTTTAAAGATAGTAAATTAGAAAAAGCAAAAGAAAATGAAGAATATTATGCAACATTCTCAGGAGAAAAGTTAAATTTTGAAGGCAATACATTTAATGGGGCTAGCTTAAATGCGATATTTGGAGGAATCGACTTAAATTTGAAAAAAGCAGATATAACAAATGAAACAAATATAAATGCAACATCAGTATTTGGAGGAATAAATATTTTTGTCCCAGATAATGTAAATGTTGAAATAAAATCAACATCATTATTTGGTGGAGTAACAAATAAAGTCGAAAATAAAGAAAATCAACCTACAATAAAAATTAGAACTTTTTGTTTATTTGGAGGAGTTGAAGTTAAATAGGTTGAAGTTACTTCAATCAAAGGAGGAAAAATGAAAAGATTTCAAAAATTAGTAAAATATGCAGCAATTGCATTTGGCTTATATTTAGCAATATCAATAATTGGGGCTCTTGTGGGCGTAATTGTTGGAGTGACTTCAGGAGTGGAAGTATTAAAAGAACTTTCAGGAAATGAAAATGTCGAATTAGTTGATGAAACTCGAAATTTTGATGAGTTGTCAGGCCTAAATTTAAATATATCATCATCAAATTTGACAATAAAGGCTGAGGGTGATTCATATAGAATGGAAGCTCATAACATTCCGAAAACAACTAAGATAGAATGCAAAAATGATGTTTTAGAAATAAAAAACGTGAAAAAATTAAAATCAGAAAGTAGTATCACAATATATGTTCCAGAAAATGCTAAATTAAGTAGAATCAATTTAGATATGGGGGCAGGAAATGTTGAAATATCAAATATAGAAGCCGCCAACATAGATTTTAGTTTTGGAGCAGGAGATGTTAATATTAAAAATTTAAAATCAGAGAATCCTACAATTGAGTGCGGGGCTGGTCAGATAAAGTTTGAAAATACAGAATTGACTAATGCTAAATTAAGTGCAGAAGTTGGAAAAGTGATATATTCAGGCCAATTGAACGGAGAATCAAGAATAGAATGCGGCGTTGGAGAAGTAGAGATGAATCTTGAAGGCGGAATAGACAACTATTCAATAAAAGTTCAAAAAGGAATTGGAAACATAAAAATTAATAAGGAATCGGTTAACAATGATTCAACAACTGGCAATGGCCAAAATAAAATTTATATCGATGGTGGAGTTGGAGATATCGATATAAAAATATAATTGCACGGAAAAAAAGCGATCTCACGTGTGCAATTGCACGGAAAAAAAGCGATCTCACGTGTGCATAAAATAGAAGAAACCTTCATATACATTAATAAACAAAATGTAGAGGAGGTTTTTTTGATGGAAATAAACACAACAAAAGAAAGTTTGAATGTAAATAAAACGATATGTGAAAAGAAAGAAATCATAAATATACAAGGAGACATGATAGTGCCAGATTCAAAGCCAGACATTTTAAGCACTATTAATACAAGTGGAAATGTGTGTATATATAAGAAAGAAATAATGGAAGGAAAGTTAAAAATAGATGGAAATATTCTTACGTACATAATGTATTTAGCTGATACTGATTCAGAAAGTATAGAAGACAATGTTAGGGGGCTTAACACGAACCTCGACTTTTCAGAAAACTTCAATATTCCAGAACTAAGTGAAGGAATGGATGTTGACATCAATCCAAAAATAAAGATGATAGAATGCAAGGTAATAAATGGAAGAAAGATAGGCATAAATGTCACTCTAGAAGTAGAAATAAGAATTCAAGCACAAGAAAATGTGGAGATAATCACAGATTTAAACAACAGTGATATACAAATTCTTAATCAAAACATGAAGGTAAATTCTGTATTAGGCGAAGGAACGACGAAAACATCAATTAAAGAAAATGTAGCAATTCAAAACACAGACAATCTTGCTGAGATGCTGAATGTGCAAATAAATTTGGTAGACAAAGACATAAAAATCAGTTACAACAAAATTCTTGCAAAAGCAGAAGTCGAAATCAGATTAGTGTATTTAACAGAGGACAATCGAATTTGCACGACCCAAAGCCGAGTGCCATTAGTAGGCTTTATTGATATGCCTAATATAAAGGAAGAAAACATTTGTGACACAACATACATGATTAAAAATATAGTGATAAAGCCAAATGCGGTAGAAGAACATTCTGTATATGTCGAAATGGAAATTGAAATTCACTGTATTGCATATGAGGAAAAAGAGGTTCAAATAATTCGAGACATGTATTGTCCGGGAGAAAAAATGAAATTCAATCAAAATACGATTAATACAATTACAAACAAGCAATGTAAGAAAAATATTTGCAACATCAGAGAAAAAATAAATGTTCCAGAACTTGAAAATGGAAATATAGTTGATGTTGTGATAATGCCTGCTATAAATAAAGAAAACAAAATGAATGACAAAATCATGATAGAAGGTGAACTCAATGTAAACTTGATTTTTACAGACAATTCAACAGTTGGAATAAAAACAAAACAGTTAAATATTCCATTTGAGCAAACAATAAATGACGTAGAAACGGCTGATAACTGTAGAAATGATACAAGAATTGAAATAAATTCACAAGAGTTTTTAAATCAATCAGGAGTTTTGAGTGCAAATGTTGATTTAGAATTTGAGACCGATTCTTATCAAAATACAGCAATTCCAGTAATTAGTGACATTTCAATGGAAGATGAAGAAAACATGGAAGACTACAGTGTTGTAATTTATGTGGTAAAATCAGGAGACACGTTGTGGAAAATAGCAAAGAGATTTGGAAGCACTGTTGATGACATAGCGCGAGTTAATGGAATGGAAAGACCAGATAAATTAAACATTGGAGAGAAAATATATATTCCTAAATATGTGCTAAAAAGAGCGAAAGAACCGATTGTAATTTAAAAATCAGAGAGGATCATAGATGGCGAATGTAGGAAAAGTATACACGAGAAAAAGATTTATATTTGCTAATAAAAGTGGTGGAAATAAAAATAGATTCGGGTTAAAAATGCCTCAAAAAATAATAATCAAAATCTTAATATTAATCTTAATTATTACAATAATATTGCGAATCACTTACAGCTATGTAGAGCCTATATTTGCTACGATGTGTGAAGACAAGGTAAAATCTCTGGCCACAATAATCACAAACCAGCAGTCAACAATTGTGATGAACAAATATCAATATGACGAATTATATTCAATTGAAAGAGACAAAAGTGGCAATATATTGATGATAAAATCAAATATTGTTCCTATGAACAATCTGGTTTCAGACTTGACGGAAAACATTCAACATGAATTTGACAATATAGGAGACCCAGAAATTAGAATATCTCTTGGAAGCTTATCCGGAGTGTATTTTCTTTCTGGGTTTGGACCAGAGTTTCCTATTGATGTCGAGGTCACAGGTACTGTTGATGCTGAAATAAAAAGTGAATTTGTTTCACAAGGAATCAACCAAACTCTTCATAGAGTCTATGTTGACTTCGATTGCAAAATGAAAACAGTTACAGCTTTAAAAAATTACGAGCAGTCAGTTGTTAACAGAGTTATTCTTGCTGAACATGTTATAGTCGGAAATATTCCAGATAGCTATTGGCACAGGTGAGTGCACACGCGAGATCGCTTTTTTCTCGTGCGATTTTGCACACGCGAGATCGCTTTTTTCTCGTGCAATTTTGCACACGTGAGATCGTTTTTTTTCCGTGCAATTTTAACTGAAATGTATTGCAATTCATTTAAAAGTATGATAAAATGGTAAACATAATTATTAGATATGGTGTATGGTGAAAGATTGATGCAAAAAAGAAAGGAGGAAATAGTGCCCAAATTTAGAAAAATGGGAAATTCAAAAATTTACCATATAATGATAAAAGGAATTGACGGTCAAAACATTTTTTATGATGATAAAGACAGAAGAAATTTCTTAAGAAAATTTTTAGAAAATAAAAAAGAATTTAATTATGCAGTTTATTCTTATTGTTTAATGACTAACCACGTTCACATGGTTATAAAATGTAAAGATGAATTTTTGTCAAAGTCGATGCAAAGTTTAATGATACGATATGTGCGTTATTTCAATAAAAAATATCAGAGAACAGGATCATTAGTTCAAAGCCGATTCAAAAGTAAATGTATTGAAAATCAAAAGTATTTTTTAGAAGTCTGTAGATATATCCATAGAAATCCAGAAAAAGCTGGAATTGAGAGAACTGATAAGTACGTGTGGAGTAGTTATCAAGAGTATATAAATGAAGCAAAAATAATAGACAAAGATGTTTTACTACATTATTATAATAACAATATTTTGGATTTTATAAAGTACACAACTCAAATAGAAGACATCGAAGATTATGAAGATTATGCAGAATATGAAATTGTAGGAAAACTTACAGATGATCAATTGAAAAAGATAATTTTAGAAAAGTTCCAAATTCAAAAAGAAGAAGACATTGCAACATTTTTCAAAGAAATGAGTAAAAAAGAACTAGAAAAATATATAAAATCGATGAAAGAAATAAAAGGAACATACAAGACTCAAATTTCAAGAGTAATTAGAGTTAATAGAAGAATTGTCTCAAATATATGGGACAAGTAACGGAAAAAGTGCACCGAAAAAAAGCGATCTCAGGTGTGCAATTTTGCACGGAAAAAAAGCGAAATAAAATGTGCAAAAATAGCTTGTAAAAAATAAAATACTTTGATATAATTCAAATATCTGCACGGAAAAAAAGCGATCTCAGATGTGCATTGCACAGAAAAAAAGCGATCTCACGTGTGCAAACAAAAGAAGGAGATTTAAATGAAAATAACTGAAATACTAATAATAATTGTAAATGCATCAATATTTGTACTACCAGCAGTCATGTTAATTGATAATTTAATAAATGGAAAATATAGAATATTGAATATATGTATGCTAATAAATATGTTTGCGTGGGTATACTTATCATATTTATGGAACATAAGAAATCCAGGATTTTGGATTAAATGCGATGCGAGAATACTAACGCTAATAGCAAGTATAATATTCATTGCAGCAGTAATAGCTTTTCTGTTACAAATAAGGCACAAAAAAAGCAACAAAATACTTGTGATGATTGCAACAATATTTGTATTCTACATAATAATGACAAATGATACGACATATAAAGAAAGAACAAGAGTTGACCTGGTTTCAGATAAGACATTAAGGCAATATGTTCTAGAGGAACATGTACCATATCTTGCATTTTTAAGTATAGAAATAGAATTATTCATTAATTTGCTAAATAGCCACAAATCATATAAAGAGCTAAAAAAAGAATTTGAAAAAAATAAAGAAATGTGATATATAATATCTAGTTCAATAGTGATGGACGAAAAAAATATAGGAAGGATTGTAGAAAAATGGAAGTAAACGAAGAGAAAAGAAACAAATTTATGGAATATGCAGGAAAGAGAGTAAATAACGTAATGCATGATATTCAAATACTTGAGCCAATGGCAAGAAGTAATGCATATGACTTTACAAAGGAGGATGTTGAAGAAATGTTTAATGCAATGCAAGAAACACTTAATGATGCGAAAACCGAATTCAACAGAAGATTTGAAGAAAAAGCAAGAGTAGAGAAAAAAGTATTTTCATTTGGAACAACGAAAGTAACGGAAACTACTAACAATCAACTAGATGGAACAGAAGAATGCCAAGAGCCAGAAGTAGGATTTGAAGAAATATAATACAGAATACAGAATGGACTTATTTTATAACTAAATAGGTCTATTTTTGTAATTACACGGAAAAAAAGCGACCTCACGTGTGCAAAATTGCACGGAAAAAAAGCGATCTCAGGTGTGCAAAATGTCACAAAATTGTAATATAAATGTAATATAATTGTTAAAGTAAAAATGTTGACAAACATAAAAATAGATAGTAAAATGAAATTAAATTGAAAATAGAAGTGAATTATGGGAAAGGAAGAAAAAATGAAGGGAAAAAGTAATAAAAATAAGAAAAAATCAGAAATGAACGCAATGTTTTTTGTAATATTATTAGCTTTGGTTATGTTTATAATATCCACATATGCATGGTTTTCAACACAAAAAAATGTATCAATCACAAATTTAACAGGTACTGTTGAGGTAGCAGAGGGATTGGAAATTTCACTAGATGCTGAAAATTGGTCAAATGGACTAGTACTAGGTACTGAAGAGGGACAGTTAAGTATTATAGATGATGCATATTCAGGACATCATAACATATCACCTTCAGAAATGTTACCAGTATCAACATTAGGTTTAGTTACAGGAAACCAAACTGATTTGAAAATGTTAAGAGGAAAAATTACTAACTCAAAAGAATTAAGTGAAATAAAATCAATGATAGAGACAGAAACAGCTCCAGCAAGCTCTACATACCCAGGCTATTTTGCGTTTGATGTATTTTTGAAAAATTCATCAAAGCAAGAAGTAACAGATGATATTTTACAATTAAACTATGATTCTTCATTAGAAATATTAGAAGCAGAAAAAAGTGCAACAGGATTACAAAACACAGCAAGAATAGCATTTGCAAAATATAACGGAAAATCTGATGTAATGGCAGATCAAGCTACAATTTTAAAAGAAACAGCAGGGATTGGAGCCAGTGCACCAATTCCATATATAACAGATGTTGCAATATGGGAACCAAACTCAAGTGATCATGTTGAATATATTGTTCAAAACAACAATAAGATTACATGGTCATCACAAGATGCTGGAAAATATGCAACAAAAGAATTAGCAAATGGAATGAAAGGTTTTGACCTTACAACACAAATGCCTACATATGCTTTAAAAGATAGTTCAATAGGAAAGAGTATAGCAGATATATATAAATGGGATGGAAGCGAATCTCAAATACAAAAACAAAATTCTTTACAAACAACTAAAAAGTCAGAAGAAGATTATACAATAAAAGAAGGAGTTCAAAATCTAGTAAGTGCAACAGATGGCACACAAACATTTGGCATTGCACCAAATGCAATTTGCAGAATGAGAATTTATTTATGGCTAGAAGGTCAAGATGTTGATTGTATTAACTATGCATCACATGGTGGAGGAGTAAAAGTTAATATCGGTCTAGTTAAAGGATCAAAAATTGGAGCAACAAGTGCTGAAACAGAATAAAATACAAAATAGCAAGATGACAAGTCTTGCTATTTTTGAGGAAAAATGCACGAAAAAAAAGCGATCTCACGTGTGCATTGCACGGAAAAAAAGCGATCTCACGTGTGCATGTAATATAAATGTAACATAAATGTAACATAAAAAGGGTTGAGAATGAGTGGAAAATGATGTATAATTAATTAAATACTAAAGAATGGAGGTTAAAATGGCTGAAAAATTATTAAAAGAAACTAAAGATACTCAAACAAAGAGAAAAAAAGCAAAAAAAGTTGCAGAAGAAGACGATATATATAAAATGGATTTAACGCTTGAAAGTCCTGAAAATGAAGATGATTTTAAGGCAAAAGACCTCGAATCTGAAGAAAAAGAAGAAAAAACAAAAGCGAAAAGAGGAAGAAAAAGCAAAAACGTAGTAAAAGTTGTTGAAGATGAAGAAGAAGTTGACGAAATATTTGGAAATATAAATAAATGGATTAATGAAGATGAAATTGAAGAAAATCCAGAAAAAGAAAAAGCAGAAAAAAAGGGCAGAAAAAAGAGTCTTACAAAAGTTGAAGATGGCATTAAAAGTAGCAAGACTACTGCAAAAAAGAATGCAACAAAAAAAACTACGACTAAGGCAACAACGAAAACGAGAACAAAAAACAAAAAAACAGATGAAACGGAATCAATACAAACAGAAAATGAACAACAAGGAGAAATAAAAATTCACGCAGAAAATGACACAACTGAATTGCAATTAAGACACAATGAATATAAAGTAGAGCTACAAAAATCAGAATACAATGTCTACACTCAAACAAATGATAATTCATACATAATTGTAAGAAGTCCAAATTTAAGAATAGTATCAGAAAATGTATATTTGATGATAAAAAAACAAGAAGAAGACTATGAAATAACGACAAATCAGGATTTTAAAATAAATTATGTAATTGATAATTTAGAAAGAAAAGACAACGTGGTCAATTTCAAACTCACAAACTTAGTTGAAATCATAGCAAATGAAAGTGGATTGATATTTGAAATTGACGAAGAAAAAGTCATAGAAAATAATCTAGAAGACAACCATACACTTGTTATATCAGAAGAAGATGGAAAAGTCTATTTGCCATATACAAAAGATGAAATAAAAAAAGATGTATCACAAAACAAGGGCACCAAGATTTCTGAAATAATTGAAAATAAATATATATTACCATTAGATAAATATAAAAATTCAATAAGAGCAAGATTTAGAGAAGGATACAATTTGATGTATCATAGAGAAGGAAAATCAAAAAGAAGTGCAATAATGCTTGGAATAGAATTGATGTTTGAAACTAATCTACATCCTGCAATAATATCAGCTTGTAAGAATCTAGAAGAGCTTGATATTTATTTAGATTGCTTAGATGATAATGAACTTGAAAAATTCTCATGCTTTAAAATTATTTATAAAAGTTTGCCAACTTTGCGAAAAAAAGCTAAATATAGAGAAATTTAAAATGAAATGTGTTGAACTCAAAATGAGAGCCGACACATTTTTTGTTTTGCACGGAAAAAAAGCGATCTCAGGTGTGCAAAATTGCACCGAAAAAAAGCGATCTCACGTGTGCAAAATTGCACGGAAAAAAAGCGATCTCACGTGTGCAGATAGGAGAAATGAAAAATGAAAAATATAATGGTAACAGGAGCAGCAGGATTTATAGGAGCAAACTTTGCAGAATACTTTGTGAATAAACATCCTGATTATAATATAATAGTAGTAGATAAATTAACATATGCTGGAAACCTAGCAAATTTAGATAAAGTAAAAGATAAAATTACATTTGTACAAGCTGATATATGTGATTTTGAAAAAATGCAAGAAGTATTTGAAAAATATCAAATAAATGGTGTAATTCACTTTGCAGCTGAATCACATGTAGATAATAGTATAAAAACACCATTTGTATTTACAAAAACAAATGTGTTAGGAACACATACACTATTAGAAACAGCAAGAAGAGCATGGGGAGAAGGTTCAGAAAACAAATTTGTACATATTTCAACAGATGAAGTGTATGGTGCATTAGGAGAAGAAGGATATTTCACTGAAACATCTCCAATTCAACCAAGTAGTCCATATTCAGCATCAAAAGCAAGTTCTGATTTAGTTGCATTAGCATATCATACAACATATAAAATGAATGTAACAGTAACAAACTGTTCAAATAACTATGGACCATATCAACATAATGAAAAGCTAATACCTCATATGATTAAACTAGCTCTAAATAATGAGAAATTACCTGTATATGGAGAAGGAAAAAATATAAGAGATTGGTTGTACGTAGAAGACCATTGTAAAGCAATAGATATGGTATTCCATAATGGTAAAGCAGGAGAAAGATATAACATAGGCGGACACAATGAAAAAAGAAATATAGAAATTGTAAAACTTATATTACAACGTTTAGGAAAATCAGAAGATTTAATCGAACATGTTGCTGATAGAAAAGGACATGATTATAGATATGCAATAGATCCAACAAAAATTAAAACAGAATTAGGATGGGAACCAGAAACAAAATTCGAAGATGGAATTGTAAAAACAATTGATTGGTATTTAGCAAATCCAGATTGGTTAAAATAATTTTAGTAGCATGTAAAGACCGTGAATTTCACGGTCTTCTGTATTAAGAAAGGTAGAAAAATGGAAGATATAGAAAAAATAAAAGAAGATTTAAAACAAATATTATCAGAAAGAAGGTATGAACATTCAATAGGGGTAATGAACATGGCAGAGGAGTTAGCCAAGATATATAAAGTCGATATAGAAATAGCTAAAATTGCAGGATTACTTCATGATAATGCCAAAGAAATGACAAAAGAAGAAATGTTTAAATATGTAGAAGAAAATAATATAGAAATAACTGAATTTGAAAAACTAAATGTCCCTATTTTACATGGAAAAATAGGAGCAGATATAGCTAAAAAGAAATATGGAGTTAGTGAGCAAATTGCAAAAGCCATAGAATATCATACAACTACAAGTCCTAAAATGGATACACTAGCTAAAATAATATATGTTTCAGATAAAGTAGAATTAACAAGAAAATCAGAAAAGTTTGATATTGAACCAGAAAGAAAATTGGCAAGAATAGATTTAGATAAAGCCGTATTACTCATAATAAATAATACTACAAAATACTTAATAGATAATAATAAAATGATTGCTACTGAAAGCATAGAAACTAGAAATAAGTTGTTATTAAGTAATTGATGAACTTATTCCAAAATGCAAGTAACTAGAATATAAAATAATATAAATGAGATATTGCCAAAGAGCAAAAAAAGTAATATAATAAATACATTAAAGGAGAAAAACATGCCAAGATTTTTTGTAAAAAAAGAACAAGTAAAAGAAACAACAATAGAAATATTAGGAGAAGATATCAAACATATAAAAAATGTACTTAGAAAAAAAGAAAAAGAAAAAATAGAAATATGCATAATAAAACATTGAAATATGTGATAAAGATACTAAGAAATCATATATATGTGAAATTGAGAAAATAGAAGAAAAAAGTATTTTAACTAAAATTATAGAAGAATTGCAAAGTAATGATAATAAAATAGAAGTTGATATATATCAAGGACTACCAAAAGCAGACAAAATGGAATTAATAATACAAAAATCAGTAGAATTAGGAGTAAACGCAATTATTCCAGTAGAAATGAAGAGATGTGTAGTAAAAATAGCAACTAAAGATGAAATGAAAAAAATAACTAGATGGCAAAAAATTGCAGAAAGCGCTGCAAAACAAAGCGGAAGAGATACAATACCTGAAATTAAAAATATAGTTAATGTAGAAAAAATTGCACAATTAATTAATAAATATGATAGTGTACTAGTAGCATATGAAAATGAAAAAGAAAATACAATAAAGCAAGAACTTCTAAAATTAAAGCAATACAAAAAACCAGAACAAAAAATCAAAATAGGAGTAGTAATAGGACCAGAAGGCGGACTAGAAGAAAAGGATGTTGAATTATTAAAACAAAAAGGTGCAAAGATAGTAACACTTGGCAATAGAATTTTAAGAACAGAAACTGTGGCACTTAACATACTTAGTGTGATTACATATGAATTAGAACAATGACAAGGAGATAAATAAGATGGAAAAAGTAAAAAAAATATTAACAAATAAGTTATTTGTTAATTTAGTATGTGGACTTATAACAATGGGGTATTTTATATTATTTAGTAAGCAATATTCAAAACTAGATGCATATGAACTAGAAGATTATTTGCATTTATCAAGCTTAGTTTTTTTAGTAATATCAATAGTATTTATGGAAATTTCTTATAGAAATGGAAAAGAATTAATTTTTATTAATGGTATAGAATTTCTCATAATAGCAATTTTTGTATTATTAACACAACATATGATATATGTATCAGGAAGTAATATAGAAATATATTCATTGACAGGAGCAAACATAATTGGGGTATATTACATATTAAAATCAGCAATTCTTTACACGAAAATACAACAAGACAAATTAAATAGTTTGAGTGATATAAAGGAAATAGTGAAAGATGAACCAAAAAAAATAATACCAAGAAGAAAAAATAAAAAAGAAGAAGGAAAATAGAAGAGAAAAATGAAGAAATTTTAAGCTTATCTACTAGACTTATTGACAAATATGTAGTAAAATTAAAAGGTAATATAAAAGACGTTTAAAAAACAGAAGAATTAAATAAATATTGAAAAATTATGCAGAAAGGATGGTAAAAATGCAATTAGTAAATATAGGATTTGGAAATATAATAGCTGCAAATAAAATAGTAGCAATTGTAAGTCCAGATTCAGCTCCTATAAAAAGAATGATACAAGAAGCAAAAGACGGAAAAACAGCAGTTGATGCTACATGTGGTAGAAGAACAAGGGCTGTATTAATAATGGATTCTGGACATATAATTTTATCTGCCGTACAGCCAGAGACTGTGGCAGGAAGAGTTGATAAAGATATTACGCCTGCACCAGTAGTTGCAGAAGAATAAAAATGGAGGTGATTAAAAATGATGGTTAAACCAACAGTTCAAGAATTATTAAAAAAAGCAAAAAATAGATATGAATTAGTAATAGCAACATCAAAAAGAGCTAGACAAATAGCAAGTGGAGCAGAAGTAAAAACAAAAGTTAAAGAAGAATCACCAGTTACGCTTGCAGCAAATGAAATTGCAGAAGGCGAAGTAGAAATCATTGAACCAGATGAAGCTAAAGAAGAAGCAATAGAAAGAGGAGAAGAATAGTGTTAGTAATATTATCAGGAGTATCTGGCGCAGGAAAAGATACAATAAAAAAAGAATTAATAAAAAGAATGCCTAATATAGTTACATTACCTTCATTCACATCAAGAGATATGAGACTAGGCGAAGTAGAAGGAGACCATTATCATTTTATTAGTAAAGAAGAATTTGAAGAAAAAATCCGTAAAGGTGATTTTTATGAATATGACCTTCATCACGGTAATTATTATGGAACTTCAAGAGAACTTATGAGTAATAAAATTAAAGAAGGTAAAATAATAGTAAAAGATATAGAAGTAAATGGAACTGAAAATCTTTTAAAGATATTAGGAAATGATACAAGAATTGTAACTATCTTTTTAAAAGTAGAAAAAGAAGAATTAAAAAGACGTCTAATTGAAAGAGGAGATAATATTCAAGACATTGAAGTTAGACTTGGTAGATTAGAATATGAAGAAGATAAAATCAAGCTTTATGATTATGTTATAAAAAATGATGATTTTGAAAAAACTGTTCAAGTTATTATGACTATTATTGAAAATGAAAAAAGAATAGAAGAACACAGTAGAATGTGAGAAATATCTCATTTTACTGTGTTTTTTATTGAAATATTACAAATGTTACAGAAATGTGTTTAAATTGTAATGATTTTGTAAAAAAAGTGCAATAAAAACTTAATATTTATATATAGTCTGCATTGTTGTGTTTTGTGTCGATTTATGATATAAAATATATGTAATTTAAAAATAATGAAGGATATTATGAAGATTAGAAAAATCAAGGCTTTGACTTTGGTGTTTGATGATGACTTTATTACCAATAATTGTCTATAAAATAAAATATAAAGAATAATAATTCATATATATCATCTGATTTTGAAATAGAAAATAATAGTTAAAATAAAAAGTTTAAATTAAATAGTTGAAACTGTACTGTAAGTTGAAAAATTCGATAAAAAGTGGTATAATAGAATTAGATTTACCAAAGGGTAAATGCTAAAACAACAACAAATTCTGATTTTTCAGAGGAGGAAATGACATGATCGACACAAGACATTACACATTAATCGAAGCTAAGGGCTATGAAAGCAAGACAGAAGCATATGAACACATTCGGCTTTGGTACAGTGGATGGAACGGAGTTACAACATACTATGATTATGGACTCTGGTACATTGTACAGATTAATGCCCTGAAGTAAGAGAAAACAACAAGCGAAAGCAAAAGGAGGGTTGCGACTGCAATCCTCCTTTTGCATGCATATAAATAAAAGGAAGAAAAAATGGAAAATAGTAATATTTCTTTAGAAGAAATACAAAAGAGTAATTTGATTATCAAAGCAATTTCAAGTTATTATACATCAAGAAGTGTAGGACAAAGGAACTTACAAATTTCACTTTTAGTATCTTTAATAGCAAATGGACACAATAAAAAAGCGGAACAATAAAAAAAGACATCCAAAAAGAAATTGAAAGATTGAAAAGATTAGAAAATTCAAGTTCTGATAGTGAAGAAAAGAAAGAGGAAGATGAAAAAGGGGTTAATGAAATAGAGGAGAAAAGAATTGGTAAAGGGGATTGAAAAATGAAATTTGATGTGAGAGATAAGTTATATATTAAAATATTTGGAGGTGTAAACGGAATATTAGCAAATATAATAAATATAGAATAGTAAAAATAAAAATTAGGAGGAAAAAATGAAAAGAAAATTATTAATATTAACAATTATTATGACACTTATAGCACCATTATTTTTAAGTGTATATAAAGTACAAGCATATACTGGAGAAATAGATCCAGAAAATTATATTACATTACCAAGTACAATTTGGATACAAAATAAAGTGGGTAAGGGAACTGTAACACTTTCATCAAGTGCATCAGGATATAATATTTCATATCAAAAAGTAGATATAACAAAAGAAAAACTTGATAGCATTAAAGCTAAATCAGATGAAGTAAATGATTATATAGAAACAAGTAATCAAACTATAAGAGAAAAGGAAACAAATTTAACTACACTAAAACAAACATATCAAGATTTACAACAAGATACAACTGCTACAGAAGAGCAAATAGCAACAGCAAGAACAAATTATGAGACAGCATATGCAGAATATACTGAATATTATAATAATGCGAAAGCACAAGTCGAAACATTACAGGCAGAATATTTAGCATTAATACCAAATTACACAAATTCTTGGAAAACAACAACAAATACTTCAAATAATATAGAATTAGATTTTTCAAATTATACTGGAACAGCACACTTTATATTATGGGTAAAGATAGATAATGGAACAAATACATATTATGACTTTATGGGTTATTCTTCAGAGATAAAAGAAGAACCTAAAACAGATCCTGAACAACCAGGAACTGATGATTCAGGCACAACAACTGAAGGAGATTGGACAGACTTTTCAAAAGCAAAATTTGAATTAAAAAAATATGGAATATCAAAAGCAATAATAGAAATATCAAATGTAACTCCAAAAGATAATCATTTTTATTATTTATTTATCACATCTAACAGCAATAAACCAAGTGTAAATAGTACAGATGATAATAGAATTTCATTATCATATGATAAAGATTCTAAAACTTTTAAAACATCGGATATTGATAAAGTTGCAAAATATGTGGAATTAAATCAAGATTTATATGCAACAGTTTTAGAAAAAGATGGATTAACTGATAATATTTCTACATATGGAAATAAATTAGATAGATATAAAGAATCTATGTATAGCGATGCTTTCTTTGCAACATTTATGACATATGATGAAGATCAAATTGTAACGAATTTTACTCACGAAAGCTCAAACAATAGACAGATACAGATTAAGGTTGGAAAAATAACTGATACAAGTATTTTACAAAAGATAAAAAATAAAGATACAAATGGATTTTCAAGTTTAATGGCATTTGCAAAATCAAATTCTGGCTTATATGATAAAACATTAAATGCTGATACTAATGATTCATATGCAATTGAATATAATGCAGGTTCAGGGACATCAAAAGAAAATTCTGTAATAGATTTAAAAGGACTAAAAAATGAGGAATACTATTATTTATATATTAGAACAATTGATGAAAATGGTAAATATACATCAAATGAGGCTGTAACATTGGCTCAGGCTAGTGTTTATGATTCTGGTAATTGGTATATGTTATTCTATGGATCTTCAGACTTTAAATGGAGTGAATGGGGAACAACAGGCGGAGATGATTCTGTCGCTCCAGGAATACTGCCAAAGGCAGGAGTTAAATATGCAATGTATGGAGGAATAATTTTTGTAGTTGCGTTAAGTGGAGTTATTGCTTATAAAAAATATAGAAAATATAATTTTTAAAGTTTAGTATTAATTGTATAATAGAAAAGTGGAAGTTAAATTGTCAGTACTATCGTAAAAGTTGTGTAAGTTTAATATGGCTTAAGAAAAATCCTTCTTAAGCCTATTATTTTTAGGCTTTATTTTATATTCTGCCTTCATACATAATTTTAAATTGAGATAAGCATAAATCCCATTTATCAACCATTTTTGACCATTTTTTCTCTGCTATTAATGTTGATCTTTCGTTTTCAGCATCCAACAATTAGATAAAATTTCATGAAATTTTATACAGCTAAAAGCACAAAAGTTTACTCACAAGAAATAGGGTAAATCCTTGTATATCAACGAATAAACGAATTTGCTGATTTTATGGACATTTTAGTCTTTTTATGATAGGATATAAACGAAAATACGAAAAGGAGGCTTCTAATCAAATATGATAGCAGAGATAATAATAAATCGAACAGCAAAAAGACTAAATAGAACATTTGATTATAAAGTACCTATAGAATTAGAAGAACTAATAATGATAGGAAGCACAGTGCTTGTACCATTTGGAAAATCAAGTACACTAGAAGAAGGATATGTAGTAGGAATAAAAGAAAATACTACATATGAAGTAAAAGAAATTGTAAAAATAAAACATAATTTAACAGAAAAACAAATAGAACTTGCAAAATGGATGGCGAAAAGATATTTTTGCAATGTATCTGATTGTATCAAACAAATGTTAACACCTGGAACCAAGAGCAAAAAGTCAGAAAAAAACGTACAAGATAAAACAATAAATACTGTATATTTAAAAAAAGATATTGATGAAATCCAATTTGATATAGAAATGGGAAAAATTAAATCAGAAAAACAAAAAAAGATATTACAATTCTTAAAAAGCAATGAAGGTGCAACAGTACCAGAAATAGAATTATTTACAGATGGAAGTAGAGCAATAGTAAAAACCTTAGAAAAAAATGGGTATGTAGAAATTGTAGAAAAGAAAATAGAAAGAAATCCACTTGCAAATAAGAAAATCGAGAAAACAAAAAACTTAAAACTTACAGATGAACAAAAAAATGCTTATGACAAAGTAGTATTAGATATGATAACTAATAGTTATGAACAATTTTTATTATATGGAGTAACAGGATCAGGTAAGACAGAAGTCTATTTACAACTAATAGACAAAGCATTAAAACAAGAAAAAACAGCAATAGTACTTGTACCAGAGATATCTTTAACACCTCAAATGATAGATAGATTTATAGCACGTTTTAATAAAGATGAAATTGCTGTTTTACATAGTAAACTATCAATAGGTGAAAGATATGATGAGTGGAATAAAATAAAAGAAGGAAAAGCCAAAATAATCATTGGTGCGAGGTCTGCAATTTTTGCTCCAACAGAAAACATTGGAATAATAATAATTGATGAAGAACATGATAGCTCATATAAGTCAGAAGCAATTCCAAAATATGATGCAAAAGAAATTGCAAAAAGAATAGCTAAAGAAAATAATTGCCCATTAGTATTAGGAAGTGCTACTCCAGATTTAATTACATATTATAAAGCGCAACAAGGAAAAGTAACTTTATTAGAATTAAGTAAAAGAGCAAATAATTCGAAATTACCTGAAGTAGAAATAGTAGATTTAAAAATGGAGTTAGCAAATGGAAATAGATCAATGTTAAGTACAAAATTATATGGTGAAATAGAACAAAATTTAAAACAGCACAGACAAACAATTTTGTTTTTAAATAGAAGAGGATATTCAACATTTATAATGTGTAGAGATTGTGGATATACTGCTAAATGTAAAAATTGTGATATAACTCTTACATATCATTTGAAGGAAAGTAAATTAAAGTGCCACTATTGTGGTTACGAGACAAAGGCACTTACTGTATGTCCAGAATGTGGTGGAAAAAACATAAGATACTTTGGGACTGGAACACAGAAACTAGAAGAGCAGATAAAAACAATGTTTCCTGATGCTACAACAATCAGAATGGATATAGATACAGTAACAAAGAAAAATTCACACGAAGATATTTTAAATAGTTTCAAAAAAGATGGAATAGATATACTTATTGGAACTCAAATGGTTGTGAAGGGACACGATTTTCCAAATGTTACTCTTGTTGGAGTAATTGCTGCTGATAGTAGCCTAAATATAGACGATTATAGGGCTCACGAGCGTACTTTTCAAACTCTTACTCAAGTTGCCGGTCGTGCTGGAAGAGGAAAAGACAAAGGAAGAGTAATAATTCAAACTTACAATCCAGATGCATTTTGTATTCAATATTCACAACAACAAGATTACAAATTATTCTATGATACAGAAATACACCTAAGAAAACAGTTGAGATATCCGCCTTTCTGTGATATAATACTAATTGGAGTTTCTAGTAAATCGTATAAAGAATTAGAAGAAACTTCGAATAAAATATATGAAAGTTTGAAGGCAAAAATACATACGGAAAA
>ENA-OPSJ01001158-OPSJ01001158.1-human-gut-metagenome-genome-assembly--contig:-NODE-1158-length-20858-cov-3.549103_pt1 | contig 20858 bp, 23 predicted proteins | sample MGYA00241801_ERZ501893 | MGnify/ENA primary metagenome ERZ501893 (study PRJEB25962, sample SAMEA2042219) | human gut metagenome | biome: human gut; feature: human-associated habitat; material: faeces...
AAAGAAAAATATCTATTTTTTGTCTTTTAGGTATTGACTATAACTAGCTGGTCTTACTTCATTTATCATATTTCTTATTCCAAACAACAAACTGTAAGTCATATCACATATAACGGGAGACTTTGTCCTATATAGAAGCTTAAATATCTCAATAACTCTTTCTTTATTTGGATCAACTACAATCCATTGTTTCACTTGTTTATCTCTAATTATTTTTTTATAAAATGTTATTCTCTTTTTCCTTTCAAACCATTTTCCCTTTTTATACATATTGGGAATACATTTATATATATAATACAAATTTTGTTTTGCAAGCTCCCTCTTATCGTCCGTAGAACACAATCCTATCTGTTTATACATATGACACCGGCTTTTTACAAGCATTTCTGTTTTTTCGTTTAAATCTGACCAGAATCTATGTGATAGACTTTCCTCCGCATTACATTGTTTATGATACACATATAAATGTTTTTCTAACATTACACCCTTTTTACAGCACTCCATATATTCACAATTGAAAAGCAAATCTTCCCCTGGCTCTTTTCCTTCCGAGAAACGCACTGGTGAATCTTTTTCTATTAGTTCTCTTTTATAAATTTTGTTACATGAATAATTTAACAATCCCTTTTTTCCACTATTCTTAGCCAATCTGTTATTTCTCCGCAAAAATAGGAATTATCATAAAAATATGTTTTTTCATCCTTAGCATTTTTTAACATTATCCCAAAAAGAATACAATCTGCCTCTGAATATTTTTTTATCATCTTTAAAATTTCCAACAGATAGTCCGTTGCCACTGTATCATCTGAATCGATAAACGTCACCCATTTTCCTTTTGCAATCTCAAGGCCTGTATTTCTTGCAGATGCTAACCCTGCATTTCTTTTATGTATTACTTTCAGTATTTTATTTCTTTTTACATATTCATCACATATTTGTGGTGATTTATCAATTGAACCATCATCAACCAATATAATTTCGATATGCCCCCCACATGTTCTCAAGAGACCTTTCTTGGGCTACTAAAATATCAAGACATCTACTTAAATACTTTTCAACTCCATATACTGGTATTATTATACTTAAAACACATCCCATATTTATTATCCCATCTCTCATTACAATTTTATCTTTTCAACTCCATGTGTTGGATGTTGGCTCGACCCTGGTGGTATTTCCATCGGAGTTTCATAATGTTTATGCAAATACCACATATGGCACACTGGAATAGCAACTTCCTTTCCATTAAATGAACCTTTTTCAAATTCAGTCAACATTCTTCTAGGTAATGGTGGCTTCGAGGATATAGATTCACATAGTGGATAAATATACGCTGTTTCTTGATCATCATATTTTCGCATAACTTTGTTTGCAGCTTTCGTTAATTGCGAAATATTTAACAAAAACAGGGGTGCATAAAAAATATGCTTGAATTGGAACTTTTCTACCCCCAATTTTATATATCTCACTGTACCAATGGCACTAACTAATCTACTTTGTACTTTTTTTGTTCGTAACTTAATATTATCTTCTACAAAAATATCTAAAAAAACACCATGCGGTATGTCTAAATGTGCTGTATTTTTAGCTCTATAAATAGTATTTACATTAAATATTTTCCCAAATAAAAATGGATATTGGTCTGACATTTCCATCGTCATAAATTTATAAGTTTTCGGTAATTCTTTATTTGCGATCTGACAGAATTTATCATAATCTTTTCTTAACATTATAATGTCCATATCATCATCCCATGGAATAAATCCTTTATAGAGGACAGCACCAAGTAGACTCCCGCCCTCTAAAGTATACTTCAAATTATACTTTTTACAGATTTTATCAAATTCTATAAAAATTTCAAAAATTTTGGCTTGCACATCTTCAACGTCATAGCCCTGTATTTTCCATTTACTCATTTTTATTTTCCTTCAATTTTTTCAAATATCTCTAACCATTTACTAATAAAGGCCTCTTTTGTAAATTTCCCACAATTATCCTTTGCTCGTTTCGAAAATAGTACCCTTTTCTCTTCATTTTCTATCAACTCACAAATTTTTTCTGCCATTGCATTCGAATCATACGCTTCTACTAAGTAGCCACTTACATCGTTATCTATAATTTCTCTCGGTCCAAAATCTATATCGTATGCTAATGTTGGTAAATTACATGATTTAGCTTCTGTAAGAACCAGACCAAATCCTTCAGTTCTAGATGTCATCACATACATTGCAGCTTTTTTATATTCTTCCAAAATACTGCTCGTTCTACCACAAAAGATCACGTTCTTTTCTAAATTATTTTCGTGAACCATTTTCTTTATATTTTCCAGTTCTTTTCCATCTCCATAGAACTTCCAACACCAGTGCGGATGCCTTACAAAAACCTTCTTAGCTACTTCTACAGCTAAATCATATCCTTTTGTATAAAAAAATTGTCCTGCTGTAACTATAGTTTTTGATTTTATATCATAGCCCGTGTATGTATTATCTATCTCACAGGGATTATAAATATATGTGATAGGACATTTTACTGGCATCTCTTTTAAAAATGCTTCCATGTCTCCTTTTGTCTGATTAATATAATATGCACTTCTTCTAAGACAAATTTTTCTAATCATATCTGTATGTTTACTGCCTATATCATTGCGGATATTAAACATTTCCCATGATATTATTTTCGTCTTTCTTTGTAAAAAAGTTGCCGGCAATGAATAAATTCCTAACATTATATCTACATTTATTAAGATATCAATATTTTCTTTCTTTAAAAAATGTCGCAATTCTATTATTTTATTTTTTATTCCGATAAAATTTAAGACCACAAAATGAACATTTTCATTTAAAGGATAAAAGCATTTTCCAGATTCATTATTCAAATTAAGCACATATATTTTATATTGTGCTTGATCACTCAATCCATTCGCTAATATCTGTGTAATTCTTTCAGTTCCTCCACCCCTAGACATATCGCCATTAAAAATACAAATATTCATTTTATTATTCTCCATACTGTTTCAACATGTTCTTCACCCAGCAAGCAATCGAATACTCTTCATCTATAATTTTCCTTGATTTCTCAATCATATCCTTAGAATATGTATTTTTACTGATGACACATTTCATTTTTTCTGCAATATCAGTAACATTTTCACTTTCAACCATTTCTACTGTAGGAAATTTCTCAGCAAATTTGTTCTCACTTATGTTACTACAAATTACAGGCAGTCCTGCATATACAGCTTCTAATAAGGCATATGAAAGTCCTTCCGCTCTGCTTATATGTAAAAAACATTTGCTATTTGCATATAATTCATTAATGTCAGAAACTGGTTTTACAACTTCTACTCCTTGCACATTGCCATACTTTTCTTTTATAATATTTTCTGTATTTTCTGAACCTACAATAGCAACTTTAAAATTCTCATTGCTATTTTTTTTGATTGCTTCAATGCATAAATCAACACCTTTACGTTCATACTCCCAACCAAAAATCAGGAAATCGTATTTTCTTTGATTTACCATCGTAGAAACTAATTTTATTCTATCTGTATCTAATCCATTAGGAACATATCTGGCATTTTTTTCAGGGAATCCTTTTTTCAATACATATTTCATATGCTTTTTCGAAACAGACAGTAAAATAGCATTTTTATGACAAAATCCATACTGCACTTTATGTTCCAGTCGGTTTTTCAACCCCGTATATCCTTCTAATGCATCATGCAAGTGCCAGAAAACTTTTACATTTTCCGGTGCAGTTAATGACACTGGTGCATCGTACAATTCAAAATGTGAATGTATTATTTTCAGATCTTTATATTTGTGATAAATCTCTTTTAACATTGTATATGTTTTTATTTTAATTCTTGCTTTCGCTAATGGTAAATAATACACATCCGTATGCTTTTCTAATTCTTTACACCAGGAAATATTTCTTGCTGATTCCGAAAATGCATAAACCATTTTATCGCCTTTTTCTTCATATACTTTTCCTAGTGCTTTCAATGACTTTATAAAATTTCCTTCATACGGAGCAGCATACGCACACACCTGCAATATTGTCATTCTGCTGTCACCTCCTCTAACATTTCTTCAACTGCTTTAACCGTTTCACTTGTACTAAATTTGTTTCCTCTTATTTTAGCCTGCTTTTTATAATAATCAAAGACTTTTTTATCAGAAATCAATTGTTTGATTCCTTCATACAATGCTTCTTCATTATTTTCAGTCACAATTCCATATTCATTATTATATCCCAACAGTTCTGTCGCTCCTGAACAATTCGTACTTACCACTGGAGTTCCCACAATCAAAGCTTCTGTAACCGCTGTACTAAAACCTTCTTTTCTAGAAGAACAAACATATAAATCTGCATTTTTGACATATTTGTATGGATTACTCTTAAATCCTACAAATGTCCATGAATCTACTATATTGTTTTCTTCTATCAATTTTTGTAAATGATTCTGTTCTTCTCCTTTTCCCACAATATAAACATGCGTTTTAAAACCGTCAGCACGTAATTTTTTCTGTACTTTCACTAGACGGTCATACCCTTTAGACTTCATCAACTTGGCAACCGAAATAATATTTATCTCTTCCGAATTAAATTTAATATCTTCTATTAGTTCTTCAGAATTTTTTCTTATCACCTCAGTTTCCACAGTATTGTAAAAAACATCAACGGGAGCATTAACCTTAAACATACTATTAAAGCTCTTTTTTACCGTTTCTGATACACACGCTATACGATCAAAACTTCTATAACATCTTTCAGCTTCCACCATGTTTCGAAATACATGTGTTGCATATGCTTCATTTTCAAGTTCAATATGCATCCAATTAACCAATTTTGTCTTTGAATTCGTACAGCCACTAACAACTCTGGCACTAGGGCCTTCTAAATATGAAACAATAACATCATATTCCTCTTTAATATACATCTTATATAATTGTTTCGGTGTAAATAATTTGTAAACCAATGTGTTTCCTTTAAAATACCAAGGGAATCCACCTATATAACGAACCTGCTTATTTAACTTATCACGATAAATTCCTACATCAAACATTGTTTGAACCGTAATATCAAATTTACTATAATTCATATGATTCACTAAATTTACCAACACACGCTCTGCTCCACCATGTGCTAAATTAGGAATAAAGAATAATACCTTTAACAAAACATCACCCCATACTAATTCCATGAGAAATAAAAATCATTGATTGCACCATACCCAATGTTTACATATATATTATAGGCAAAAAATGAGAAATAACAAAGAATTGCTAATCCCTTTACTAAACGTCTTTGATCCCGAACAAACATATCGTATGCCAGTTTAGGCATCAAGACAACCGGAGCAAATGCTGTATAAAATCCCATTCTGTTCCAGTATTGCATATAAACTCCCATCATAATAAACATTGTATTAATAAAAAGAATATTGATTAAAATTCCTTCCTTATATCCAATCATCACATCAGCCTTTTTGCATCTTCTCAAATAAAAAAGGCCTAAAATAGCTGGAAATATTCCCGTCACAACCGCTCTAAAAATGGTCATTCCTCCAGACATATCCAAATAATATAAATATTTACTGTCGCTAAACATATCTCCGATATATTGATTCATTACTCCCGGCATCAAACAAAATAAAACGCCAAATATCAATGCCAATTTAACTCTTTTATTAAATGGTTTTCCTATAACAACCGCAGCAATAAATATGCATACGCTTGCGGATGTATGTAATTGCATTGTCAATAATACAATAAGAACAAACATAATATATTTCCAGACTTTTTTATCCATTAATAATGGATAAGCCATAATCACTATAGAGGCTGCCACCATCTGTCTTAACCCATTATTTGTATCCATGTATAAAATACAATAAAAAATAATTAATGAAAATATAGGATCACATGAAAATTTCTGTACAACAGACACATATGCACCTATTATAATTATCGCAGATACAAACAGTAGTAATTTGGGACTAGCTGAAAAGAAATTTAAAAAATAACAAAAATAAAGCCAGCCAGCTTCGACACCATATGGTGCACTATTTACATATACCAAATTTCCTCTTGACGCTAAATACATTTCTTTATATGCATATGTATCAACCCAACCATACCGCATTGTAGACACACATATAAGTACTATTGCAAATAATATTACTATATTTCTATCTACTTTAAATTTCCACTCTCCACTAAATCCATCAACTGGACACTCGACAACCTGTTGTCGCTTAGTACCCATAACAAATATTAACAGGCATAATATGGTACATATTGATATTAACGTCATAACACTACCTCTATATCTATCTAATAATTTTATACAACCATTGTGGGATAAACCCTATTATTATAGGCTTCAGTATATACACCCGATATATATATGGAATTTTCAACATTTTATAACCATTTTTTCTAACCCACGCTTCTTTTACTCTTCTTTTGAATGTTCTTCTTTTTGCCGCGTCTCTTCCATCAAACATATGATAAAGCGGTTCCTGCAATATATACCCTTTATAACCTTTTGCATATAAGCGAAACCAAAGGTCATAATCTTCCACCCCTAAAGTTTGTGGTATATCTCTATACCCATTTACTGCATCATAAGCACTTTTTCTTATCATCACTGGTGCATGACAGAAAGGAGAGCCTTTTATAAAATCTTTATTAGTTGGTGAATATGATTCCATAGATTCCGGCACTTGATATGTTCCATGTTCATCAAATCTTGTCATTCGTGTACTTACAAAACCATATTCTTTATTATGATCTAAAAATTCAACCTGTTTTTCAAATCTAAGCGGATCACATAAGTCATCTCCATCCATTCTGGCACAATATGTTCCTTTCGCAACTTCCAGACAATGATTTAAAGAATACGAAAGTCCTCTATTTTTATCATTCTTAATCAATACTATTCTTGGTTCCTCTTTAGCAATTTCTTGTACCAGTTTATATGTATCATCCGACGAACCATCATCGCAAATTATAAATTCCCAATCCGAGAATGTCTGATCAATAATTGAAGCTATACTCTTTCTTACTGTCTTCTCACAATTATATACGCTCATTAATACGCTTATTTTCGGCATACTATTTTTCCCCACTAATCAATGTATCTCTATGCATTTTTAAATATTCAAATAGCTTTTTCTGTTCATAATTCTCTTCTACATATTTAGATGCCTTATTTCCTAAGTCAATTCTTAATTCAACATCTTCGATTAATTTGCTCATAGCATTTTCAAGCGATTTACTATCCTTTACCTCACAAATTAAACCAGTTTCATTTTCTTTAATTGCATCTACCTGTCCAGGCACGTTAGATACAATTGCTGGTAATCCCATCGCTTCAGCTTCAACAACAACTAATCCAAATCCTTCTCTGTAACTTGGTGCTACAAATACGTCTGAAGCGGCATAATACGTCTCTACATTTGACACATTTCCTGTAAAAATGACATTTGTTGATTTTTTTGCTTTTTTCAACAATTCCTGTCTTAATGATTCATGATTATCCATTCCACCCATCATCAATAACTTAGTATGTTGATATTTCTTTTCAATATTCAAAAAGGCCTCTAATAACTCATTGACACCTTTGTCTGCTGTCAGTCTTCCTGCAAAAGCAAATATAACATCTTCATCATCTAATTTAAATTCTGTTCTTATCTTTTTCTTCCAATGTGCCTTTTGAGAAATATCAAATTTTTTTAAGTCAACACCACTGGCACTACCGTTCCAAATAACACAACTTCTTTCATTAGTATATAATTTTTCCTCTAACGAAAAATTTCTAATATTATGACTCTCAACTTCAATAAAAGTTGAATTATCACACGTCTTTTTCTCTAAGTATTTGAAGATTGTTCTTTTCCAACCTTCAAATCCCATATATCTGATTCCCCATTGGCAGTATAATCTGACAGGAACTTTTTTTTTCTTTGCCGCAATAGACGTGTAAAATGCCGCATTAGGCGTGGAATATTGAACAATATCAAATCTTCCCTTTTCTAATATTCTTTCAATCTTTTTTATAGCACTAAATGCGGATAGACTTACACCTCTTTTCATATCAACCGGATAGTAATGCACAAATGCAGGAACATCCTTTAATACTTCTTCTTCATTATTACATATTAATGAAATGTCATATTCTCCAGTTTCATATAAATACTGCGATAATTGCTTCAAAAAACATTTATATGTCATATACACGGTTGTAACAAAACAAATTTTCTTCATAATATCATTCCTTTATTTTTGCTGGCACTCCTTGATAATTACCACTTTTAATTACATTTTCAACCACTACAGCTCCTGCACGTATAACACAGTTTTCACAAATTTTCAAATTATTACTTACAACAGCCCCTATGCCAATCCATGTGAATTTGCCCACATGCACTGTTCCCGCTAATTTTGCACCTACTGAAATATGCACGTAGTCTTCTATTATATTATCATGCTCTACTATTGCTCCTGTGTTTATTATACAAAACTCTCCTATTCGGCTTCCTGAGTTTATAACCGCATTTGCCATAATCACCGTTCCTTTACCAATGGTCACATCTAAATCAGATATCACAGCTGTTGGATGGATTGCTGTATATATATTGACACCTTGTATTTTTTGCGAAATAGCATTCCTAATCTCTGCATCACCTATAGCTATAACAAATTCAGCAATATCCCTGTACTTCTTATAGCAATCTATCATCCCTAAAATTGGGAATCCCAAAAATGTATCATTTAATTTTTTATTATCATCCAAAAAGCCATATACTTTATCACCAGCTTTTTGTATAATGTCAGCTACAACTTTTCCATGACCACTGGCACCAATAATTATTACCGATTTCATTTTTATTCTACCTACTTTTCTTTGCTACCCTTAAACGGTTCCATTGTAACCGATTCTTTAGAACTAATCCCCTCTCTTTTTACTACAGTTCTTATTGTTTGAAATATAATTTTCCAATCCCCCAAAAAACTTATATGATCTACATAATATACATCCATGTCAAATTTATCTTCCCAAGTAATCGAATTACGTCCATGAACTTGTGCATAACCCGTAAATCCAGGTCTTATTTCATGTCTACGCACTTGATGAGCATTATATAATGGTAAATATTCTTTCAGCAATGGTCGTGGTCCTACCACTGCCATATCTCCTTTTATAATGTTTATTAATTCTGGAAGTTCATCCAAGCTAGTGGATCTCAATATTTTTCCGAATTTAGTTAGTCTTTCTTCATCTGGCAGGAAATTACCTTTTCCGTCCTTTTTATCTGTCATAGTTCGAAATTTGTACAATGTAAATACTTTTCCGCTGAATCCAGGTCTTTCCTGTTTAAAAATTACTGGTGTACCCAATTTTATTCTCACTAAAATTGCAGTGACAAAAATTACCGGTGATAAAACTATTAATCCAATTAAAGCACAAATACAATCCTGTGGACGTTTTATATACTTTTCATAAATTCCTCGCTTATGCATAATTTTACTCTCTTTATTAAAATATCTTTTCATTTCATTACTCAAAACAAGCCTTTATTACTTCAATAATCTTATCCTGCTGATCCGCAGTCATTTTATTATCACTCGGTAAGCACAATCCTCTTGCAAAAATATCCATTCCCACATCAGATGCTCCACCTGCAATATAAGCATTTGATCTGGCACGTCCGTTTCCATCTCTGACAATAAATGGATTCAACCGATAAATTGGTTGCATATGCATTGGTTTCCAAATCGGACGCCCTTCCGCATTAATAGATGCGATAGCTTCCAGAATCTCTGTCGGACAAGATTTTCCTGTTTCTTTTACATAGCACACATCTTGCTCACCACGAACCTGTTTACACATTGCCTCCTTATCAATAATCAGACAAGACAACCAATAATTTGGTTCCGAATTTTCCAGATCTATTGGATTCATAGATACTGGAAGTTCTTTCAATCCCTCTTTATATCTTTCATAAATTGCCTTTTTCTGAGCAATATGTTCTTTTAAATAAGGAAACTGTCCACGTACAACTCCTGCTATTACATTACTCATTCGATAATTATAGCCCAATTCCTCGTGCTGATACCATGAAGCATTTTCTCTTGCCTGCGTAGACCATTTACGGACTTTATTTGCAGCTTCTTCATCATCTGTCAAAAAACATCCACCCGCACTTCCAGTAATAATCTTATTCCCGTTAAAAGAAATTGTATTATATTTTCCAAATGTTCCCGTCTGTACCCCTTTATATGTAGCTCCTAATGATTCTGCTGCATCTTCCACCAAAATTGCATCATGTTTCTTTATAATAGAATTCAACTCATCAACTTTGCCTGGCGTACCATAGAGATGTGCAACAACCACTATTTTTGTATCTGGATAAATTTCAAATGCTTTCTCCAATGCAACTGGATCCATATTCCAAGTATCATACTCTGTATCTATAAATACTGGCTCACCGCCTTCATATACAACCGGATTTACCGTCGCATCAAAGGTCATATCAGAGCAAAATACCTTCTTACCTTCTAACGTGCCATGTCCTACCTTCGGCATACCATATGCTTCAATACCTGCTAATTTCATAGCGAGATGAAGAGAAGCTGTTCCCGCTGACAATGCAACCGCATACTTACACCCAATATATTCACAAGCCATTCTCTCTACTTCATTAATATTTTTTCCAACTGTAGACATCCAATTTGTCTCATATGCTTCTTTCATATATTCGATTTCTGATCCATGCATAGTCGGACTACTTAACCATACCTTAGATTCAAATTTTTCAAATGCATTGTTTTTCTTAAACATGACATCTTACCTCTTTCTTTTTAAGCAGTATTTCTTCAACATGATACTTCTGTCTTTTTCTATCTTTTATCTTGTAAAGTTCATTTAAGCTTTTCTAAAATACCGCTACTTTCATTCCTTATTTTTTTGCTCTTATTTCTTGTCTTCTACAATTACTTCTTTATTAACAACTTCTGGTCTTTTGAAAGTTGGCACAACACTTCTTAAGGCTTCCTTTGCTACCAAGTCATCTTCTTGATTACAGGCTTCTTTTAAAATTTCTAACTTTTTATCAATTTCTTCTGCACTTAAAGCAGCATCACGCTCTATAAAAATCATACTATTAGATGTCTTATCTAAATCTTCTGTTTTTACTAATAATTCCTCAAATAATTTTTCCCCTGGTCTAAGTCCAGTTTCGATTACGGATATTCCCTGTACCCCCGACAGCCGTATCATATTCTCGGCAAGATCCATGATTTTAACCGGCTGCCCCATATCCAAAACGAAAAGTTCTCCATTATTGGCAATCGCACCGCTTTGAAGTACTAACTGAGATGCTTCAGGAATCGTCATAAAATAACGAATGATTCGTTTATCTGTTACTGTCACCGGACCACCATTAGCAATTTGTCTCTTGAACAGTGGAATAACTGAACCGGCACTTCCTAAAACATTACCAAAACGTGTTGCACTGTATTTTACCGTTCCGTGCGTACTTGCACTCTGTACAATCATCTCACACATTCTCTTTGTCGCACCCATGACATTCGTCGGGTTTACAGCCTTATCAGTAGAAACCATCATAAATCGTTCTGCATGATATTCTTCACAAAGATCTACAAGATTCTTAGTTCCAAACACATTATTATAAATAGCTTCAATGCAGTTATGCTCCATCAGTGGTACATGCTTATGTGCTGCTGCATTGATAATAATTTGTGGATGATATTTATCAAACACTCTCTTCAATGCTTTCTTATGAGTAATAGAGCAGATTTCAATCTGTAAATTCAATTTATTTCCATACGCAATTTTAAGTTCCTGCTGTACATCATAAGCACCATTTTCATAAATATCTAAGATGATTATCTTTCTAGGTTCCATCTTAGCCAACTGCCTGCACAGTTCTGAGCCAATAGAACCACCACCGCCAGTAATCAGCACTACCTTATCTTTGTAGTACGCATTAGTTCTCTCATCAGCAACAACGATGGGTTTTCTAAATAGTAATTCTTCAATATCAAACTCGCTTAAATGTCTTTTGCCTCCTGCTGCATACATAGTCGGATAATCATATACTTTTAATTTATAGCCCGCCTCTTTATAGTAATTATATAATTTTTTCTTCTTTTCTGCCTCCATTGATGAAATTGCAAAAATAATCTCCTGAACTTCTAACTCGCCAAGTTTTGCAAATGTAGCTTCATCCTCTGAATAAACCGGAATATCATGAATTTCTCGTCCTACTTTTTCCTTTGCGACATCAATAAAACACCTTGGCAGATAAGATGCCTCTGAATTATTTAAAAGTTCTTCTGCAAGACTGACTCCTACACGTCCAGCCCCGATAATTGCCACTTTAATTTTCTGAATTTCTTTATCAGATTCACTTTGAATTCCAGCAAACATACGTAACATTACCGTAAGACACTTTCCCTTGATTGTCTTCTGATCGCTACATTTATAGGCATAACGATACATCATACGCAAAGCTAATGCTCCGAGCAGATTCAAACTAGCCAGTGACAGCATTCTTGCAAAACTGATTTTTTCGATTGGTAAAAGTAATTCCAGTCCAAGATATCCTGCAAAAGCAACCGCATCCGTGAACAGTAAACGGATATAGCACTGAATTCCTCCATATCGCCATACCTGCCCATAAATATTTCCCAAAAATCTGACTAAAAAAATACAGATTCCCGACAGGCATATCTGTTGGAAAATTCCCGTTAATGATAATCTATCCATTCCACTATACAGACCAAGTAGTATCACTGCCACCACAGCATATACAACTATATCATAACTTATGAGCATCCATCTGATATTTCTTTTATTTGATTGTTTCTGTTCTCTCATCTCTATCCTTAACCTTTACTTCGTTTATTTCGCATTATTCCTCAAGTATGATTTTTCTTGCATTCTTGCCTTAGCTTCTCTCCATCTCATTCCCTGTCGGATGTTCTCCAACCGGATGGAAGGTTGTCACGATCTGCTCTACAAGTCCCACGATATGATCTGAATTGCTGTAGCATGTATCTGCCAGTTCTTTTAACTGTCCAAAGAAGGCTTCCGTATCAAATGGAATTGGCTTTCCAATATGAATCAGATCATTATCGGTCTTCATAATTCCTTCTTCTGCCATCAGCTTCTCTTCATATAATTTTTCTCCTGGACGAAGTCCTGAATATTCAATCTTAATATCTACATCCGGTTCATATCCTGACAGCTTGATCAGATTCCTTGCCAGTGTATCAATCTTCACCGGTTCTCCCATATCAAGGACGAAAATTTCTCCTCCCCATGCATAAGTTCCTGCCTGCAGTACTAAGCTTACCGCTTCCGGTATAGTCATAAAATAACGGATGATATCCCGGTGCGTAACCGTGACCGGTCCTCCCGCTTCAATCTGTTTTTTGAATAATGGGATCACGCTTCCATTACTTCCCAGCACATTTCCATGTGAACTTCCAGAAATAAGTACAACTCAATGAAAATGAGGAAATAAAAAATCATAAAAAACCTTGAAAACAAAGGAAAAACCTGCGTTTTTAATTGAAAAAATGCAGGTTTTATGTTATACTATATTTAGTCGTAAATACTACTAATAAAGAGGGCGATATATATGTATCTTGATTATCTTGTTGATATACCAGAAGTGAAAGGGAAAATCACATTTCGAAGCAAAGGGAATGCTCGTTACGTTTACTATGAGTATGATAGGACTTATGATCCGAGTAAAAAATATACAACAGTGAAGAGAGTTACCATTGGGAAAGTTTCAGTAGATGACGAGTCAAAAATGAGACCAAATGAAAACTTTAAGAAATATTTTCCAGAAATAGAAGCACCTGAAGAACGATTAGACACTGGAAGAAGCAACTGTTTGAAAGCAGGTGCATATATGGTTATAAATAAGACCATAAAAGATATGGAACTGGATAAGAAGTTGGAAGAAATATACGGAGCCAAAACAGCTGGCATGATTTTGGATTTTGCTTCTTATTCGATTATTACAGAAGGGAACGCAGCACAGTATTATCCGGATTATGCGTACAATCACCCACTTTTTACACCAGATATGAAAATTTATAGTGATTCAACCATTTCGGATTTTTTACGTTCCATAAATGAAAATCAGAGACAACACTTTCTGGATAACTGGAATGAAGAAAGGAACAAGAGGGAACGTATTTATATTTCTTATGATTCAACAAATAAAAACTGTGAAGCGGGAAATATCAGCATGGTGGAATTCGGAGCAGCTAAGATAGATGTAGGACTTCCAATTTTTAACTATGCAGTGGGATATGACCTTAATAACCGGGAACCATTGATGTATGAGAAATATCCTGGAAGTATCAATGATGTATCGCAGTTACAGTTTATGGTAGAAAAAATAAAAGGATACGGATACAAGAACATTGGATTTATTTTAGATAGGGGATATTTTAGCAAAGAAAATCTGAAGTTTATGGATCAAAACGGGTTTGCATTTATTATTATGGTGAAGGGCTGTAAAGAGTTTATCAGTGAACAGATCCGTAAACAGAAAGGAAGTTTTGAAAATGACTGGGGAAACCAGATCACTGAATTCGGAGTATACGGAAAAACGGTACATACATTTGTATATGCAGCAGACACAAAGAAAAGATATGTGCATATCTACTACAGTGCAGCGAAAGCTGCCGGAGAGCGTGCTCGATTGGAAGAAAAGATTCAGGAACTGCAAAGTTATCTGGCGAAATTTCAGGATACAGAGCATGAGTTCGGACCAGTGTTTCAGAAATATTTCCATCTGCATTATAATAAAGATACCGGTCACTTTGTGTATGGAGAACCAAATCTGCAAGTGATTCGTGATGAATTGGATCTGTGTGGTTATTTTGCGATTATCTCTTCCGAAAAGATGGATGAGAAAAAAGCAATCGGATTATATAAGAACAGGGATGCATCGGAAAAAGTATTCCGTGCAGATAAATCATATCTGGGAAACAATTGTCTGCGGGTTGCCTCCGAAGAGGCGGCATCGAATAAGATATTTATCGGATTTATTGCATTACTTATTCGTTGTAAACTATATAAGGCATTGAAAAAGAAGGCAGATGAGATAGTTAAGAAACCGAATTATCTGACAGTCCCGGCAGCAATCAGAGAGCTTGAGAAAATAGAAATGACACGACAACTGGACAAAGTATATCGTTTAGATCATGCGGTAACAAAAGTGCAGAAAGTAATACTGAGTGCATTTGGGATTGGGGAAGAACAGGTAAAATATAAAGCGAATTATATTAGTGAAAGCTTGAAAGGGAAATAAAATGGCAAGAAATATCAGCAAAGAAAGTTTGGAGCAAAAGATAGCAAAAACAGAGAAAGCAATCAGCAAGAATCGTGAACAGTATGACCGGCTGACAGCGGAACTGGAGGAATTGCATAAGAAGCAGAAGGCGATACAAAGTGAGGAATTATTGAAAGCAATTGAAGGAAGCAGTAAGAGCTATGAAGAAATCTTAGATTTTATTCAAGGAAAGAGGGGAGAATAGGCATGGATGAATACTCTAGAATCATAATTGAAGAATACTGTATGAACCATCCAAAAACAAAAAAGGCTGATTTTCTATGGGAAATGGTACACATGTCATATGATGTTGCATGTGAACCAGATCCGTGGCAATTAATGCATTTATCGCAATTGCTATCAAGAGAAAGGAATCCAGAATTGAGGGAAGCACTGGAAGACCTGGATGAGTTTATGAATGGATATTAAATAGTGTGTTTGGGGTGCATACGTATTATATAAAGAGAAAGAAGATCGATTTAGTTGTAAAATTTCTGGAAGTTCACATTCCAAATCGTACCGCAACGAACTGCGTTCCTGTTCTTTCCTGATTTTTTACACTTTCAATCTTCAGGCTTCCGGTATTCCCGGCAGCTTCTGGATTTTCCCCATATTCCCGTTCTGCTTTCGCTTTCTCCAGACAGATTCCCGCCTGCTTTACCAGTTCATCTGCATCGTCTCTGTGCCCATGCAGCAATGGCAGCAGATCCAGCCTTCCACTCTTGCTGACTGCATCCATACTCTGGATGACCATTTCACAAAGTCGCTTGCTCGCCCCCATGATATTGGTCGGATTGACAGCTTTGTCCGTACTGATCAGGACAAACCGCTTTACTCCGTTCTGAAGTGCAGCATAAGCCGTCTTATATGTACCGATTACATTATTTTTAATGGCTTCATTCGGACTTGTCTCCATCAGTGGAACATGCTTATGAGCCGCCGCATGATAAACAATCTCCGGTTTATATTTTTCAAAGACCTGGTTCAGTCTTCTGCTGTCACGTACCGAACCGATCAAAGTAACCAGGTTCAGCTCCGGATGCTTTCTTTTCAGTTCCTGCTCAATTGCATATGCATTGTTCTCATAAATGTCAAAAATGATCAGCTGCTTCGGCTCATGAGACGCAATCTGACGACAAAGCTCACTTCCAATTGATCCACCGCCACCGGTTACAAGAATCGTCTTTCCTTTCAGATACTGAAAAATTTTTTCCATATCTACCCGGATCGGCTCCCGTCCCAGAAGATCTTCTACAGTTACTTTCTTCATCTGTGCCAGCGATACTTCGCCCTGCACGAACTGATAGGAACCCGGCAGACTTTTCAGCTCACATTTTGTCTCTTTGCATAAATTGAGAATATCTCTTTTTTCTTTTGCGGATGCCGTCGGAATTGCGAAAAGGATCAGATTGATCTTATACTTTTCAACGGCTTCAAAAATAGAGTATCTGCCTCCCACAATCGGCACATCCTCTATATTACGTCCCCATTTATTACTGTTGTCATCAATGATACAACACGGTGTCCCGGTGACATGTCTGGAAGTCTTCAGTTCCCGGACAAGATTCCGCCCGGACTCACCTGCTCCGATCACCATGATATTCCGTCTCTCCCTGCGGTTCTGTTCCTGTCTCGCCTGCTGCATCCTTGTTCTTTCCAGACTGATATAACGATATACGAATCGTACACCTGCGATCAGACCGAACTGCATCCCTGCTCCTACAATATAATAGGAAAAAGGCATTCTCTGACACAATAATGTAATTCCTCCGACGTTAAAAATTGTCGTAATGATACTTGCCATCAGTATGTGATTCAGTTCTGTATAGCTTGCAAATGCCCATAAGCTGTTGTACAACTTCAATAACGAGAAAACAATCAGACAAAAGACCGTATAAATTGGCATAAATCTTACAAATGAATGTATGTACTCTACGGGAATTTTCGAAAAACTGAAATCGAATCTAAGAAGTAACCCCAGAATATAAGAAAAATTAACTGCTATTATATCGTAGATGACCAGGTATACGGCAATAACCTGCCAATGCTCTATCCTTTTCTTTCTTTCTTGATGTCTATATTCTTTTTCTTCCATATTAGATACTACCTCTGTAAACTTTATTCCTCTTTGTACCCTCTCATAAATACATTTTTTCATACATTACTTATAATATTATCATTTCCACAGGACATATTCAACCTTATTCGACAATTTCCCTCTACCCCCCCCCTGAATTTTTAAGATTTTCTTAATTTTTTTGCTTTTCAGATCTGTTTTTTCCATATATTTCCATATATTTTTTCATACTCCATTCAAACAATCATCACACAATTTTCACAAATTAACTCTATACTATAATTGTTCTTAACAAAGAACACTTTTTCATAAACTTTTTCCCCTTGAGTCACAGAAATGTGGCTCTTCCTTTTTGCCCTTTTTTACTCAGAAAAAATCCGGTTTCTTATCTTTCCCCAGATCTGCAACTGTACATAGTCATATGCCTTATCATAAAGTACAAAAATCACCTGTCCTGCCAGAACAGAACTGTAACGAAGCCACTCCGATATTTCTCCTCCGAAAAATAATTCTCCATATCCCAAAATCAATGGCAGATAAAGTCCGTTAAAAAGGATAACTTTTGCCAGCCGATACCACTGCATTTTCCGCTTTACTCCGGCAGAACGCTCCAGGATTTTCCAGATAAATTCTCTTCCCCAAATATAAAATCCCATTCCGGCAAAAGTAATAACATAGAGTTTATTCGGTGCCAGAAGAAACCCAAGCAACACTGCTGAAAGATAAAAAGCAAGTCCAGTCATCTGACCGAACTCTCTGAATACGACACCCACAAAAAAGGAAGCTGCCGCCAATAAAAATAATGTATTTGTCTCTATCACACTTCCTAAAAACATAAAGATGACTGTCATCGCAAGCAGCAATCCACCAAATGCTGCCCTTTTCGCTTTTAAATGCATGTACAAAGATCTCCTCCCATACATTCACAGAGTGAATCCGCAATCCACAGATCACAGCAGAGATTTCCTGTACCACAGGAATTACTGCTCCCCGGTGCATACCCTCCACCATATGGACTGTTGCTATAGCGGTTACTTCCAAATTCCAACTGATTCAGTAACTGCCGGTACTGCGGATTTCCAGGCTCCATGTTTACAGCCTGTGCTGCATGATCTCTCGCCAGAATATTATTTCCACAGCCTGCATTGGCACAACTGCTGAGATAATACCACATTCCACTCCTCTCATTTACCTGATCCAATGTATTTAACGCTTCTCTGTACCTGCGGCTGTTGATATAATTGGCCGCTGCCTGGAGCCTTGGATCAATCTGTCCGCCTGTATAACCATTTCCGTAGCTGTTCCCGTAACCACTACCATAACCATAACTATAACCTGATCCACTTGTCCGCTCTCTCATAATCGTATCATAAGCTTCCTGAACTTCTTTAAATTTTTCCGCTGCAAGATCTGCCAGTGGATTATTTATATTCGCATCCGGGTGATATTTCCTGCTCAATTCCCTGTATGCTTTCTTTATCTCATCATCCGATGCACTCGGAGACACCCCAAGTACCTCATACGGATTTTTCCTCATCTATTTCTTTTCCTCACTTTTCTTACTTTTTTTCATTTGTGCCTGATTCTGCTCCTGAATCCGACTCTGAATCTGATTATACCGATTCCAGACTCCATCATACAGGATATTCCTTAAAATGTCCACATCTACCAGACACGGGAGCTGCTCAAACCGTGCCGTACTTTCTGCGATCATCATTCGCAGGATCTGAACCATCCGTTCTTCATAATCTTCCTTTTCCGAGATCTGCTTTAACGGATTATAGCGATTTTTCTTTTTATCTTCAGAAAGATCCTCATAAGCATCCATGATATAAATAAACTTTCCTAAATAGAATCCCATCTTCCGGAGCGTCTTTTCCCAGATATCTTCCTTATAAAGCAGAAGTTCTGCCATCAGACGTCCGAAACACCACGCTGCCCGGTCAATATCCTGACAATTCTCCTTTTCACACTCTGAAAGTTCTTTTAAAGAGTCTCTGATCACTCTGCTCTGTCTTGGATACGCTTCAATGATCTTCTTCACTTTTCCTTCCATCATACTTTTTGCCAAAAGGCTTGTCACCTTCCGCTCATCCTGCCAGTCATCTTCCATATGATAATAAGCCAGCAAAACATTCATTGCTGCTGCATATGATGTGATCTCGTTCCGCAGCATCATCTGCTTCTTTACTGGATGGATCTTGCAGCGGTGCTTCTCCAGTTCTGGAATCCTCTCATACAATGAGGACAGCAGGATCACTGCAAACGTCATATCATATGTCAGCGTCATCTGCCCCATAAATCCATAATCTTCTTTTAAAGTACGACACAGCCCACAATAATATGCTCTGTATTTTTTCAGATCTTTTACCTTCAGTTCCGGTTCACACACCGTCACATAACCAAACATATCCTTCCTCTTTTCATTAAAATCTTAGTTTTTATTATAGCATGGCTGTATCTTTTATAGGAATAGCTGCAATTATTAAATTAGCATTAAATCACCTGAAACTGGTACTGTCGGTTTACAGTTTCACCTTTCTCTCACCTTTCTCGCATTCACATTGTTAACCTCGAAGCAGCTCGATTGTCAACCTTAATTCAGAATTGGTTGACAAATATTTTTTTGTGCTTTATACTTGCGTAGGACATATAAGAAATTTAATCAAGATATTTGAAAGGAGTCACTCATGACTAATCAACAACCAAACGGACAGACAACCTCTCTTACTCAAAATTCAAGAACCAGACAGATTACTCTGATTGGACTGATGACTGCGATCACCTGCATTCTTGCACCGCTGTCAATTCCGCTTCCATTCAGTCCGGTACCGATTTCTCTCACAAATCTGGTTATCTTTATTTCCGTATTTATTTTGGGAATGAAAGATGCTACGATCAGCTTTTTAATTTATCTGCTTCTCGGTGCAGTAGGACTTCCGGTTTTTGCCTCCTTCCATGCGGGTCTCAGTGTACTTGCAGGACCGACAGGCGGTTATCTGATCGGCTTTATTTTTCTTGCACTGATCCAGGGCTTTGCAATGAAATATTTTGACCGTAAGCTGATCCCAACGATCATCGGTATGCTCATTGGTATGGCTGTATGCTATATCTTCGGAACAGTCTGGCTCGCAAAACTGATGAGTCTTTCCTTCAAAGAAGGTCTTTTCATGGGCGTTATCCCGTATCTCCCAGGAGATGCTGTTAAGATCATTATTGCAGTAATCGTAGGACCAAAGCTGTATGCAGCAACGAAAAAAGTAAGATAAATAGAATTAAATTTGTATTTGTTGGAATGATACGCTTGTAAAGAAAAAGACTTCTTTGTGACGAATCGGACGCGGAAATCAGGGATATTCCTTCGCAGTGCAGGCCCGCTTTACCTCAGCC
>ENA-OPSJ01001171-OPSJ01001171.1-human-gut-metagenome-genome-assembly--contig:-NODE-1171-length-20744-cov-6.737687_pt1 | contig 20744 bp, 17 predicted proteins | sample MGYA00241801_ERZ501893 | MGnify/ENA primary metagenome ERZ501893 (study PRJEB25962, sample SAMEA2042219) | human gut metagenome | biome: human gut; feature: human-associated habitat; material: faeces...
TTTGCAACTCAGCCGGCATCCATGCCGTCTGTGGCTGTACGATGTACAGAGTCCTAAGAACAACTAAGCATCTTCCAAAAGTCGTGATATGCATAAATATAACATGATATACATATTGAAGTTGTGAAAGCATGTTTTGACACCTGAATCCGAATAGTGAAGAAGAAAAGAATAAGAGATTTAGCCGCGGGGACGGCAGAAAGAGGCAGAAAAATGAGAAAGAATTTATTTAAGAAGTTGGTTGCGATGGCAGCTTGTGCCGCAATGTCAGTCGTTATGATGACAGGCTGTAACAGCAGCTCAGAAAGCGACAGCACAACAGCAGGTTCATCAACAGGTTCGACGACAACAGCAGCACAGACAACCACAGAGGCAGCAAGTAAGACTGATTCCAATAAGAAACTTTCAGGAACGATTTCACTTGCAGGTTCAACATCAATGCAGAAGCTCGCAGATGCACTTGCAGAGACCTTCATGGAGGCTAACAGCGGTGTAACCGTGACGGTTGAGTATTCAGGTTCATCGGCAGGTATCGAGTCACTTCTCGGCGGAAGCTGTGACATCGGCAATGCTTCAAGAAACTTGAAGGACAGCGAGAAGGAAGGCGGAGCTGTTGAGAACATCGTGGCAATCGACGGAATCGCAGTAATCGTTGACAAGAGCAACAGTGTAGCAGGTCTTACAAAGCAGCAGCTCTCAGACATCTACACGGGTGTGATCACCAACTGGAGCGAGGTTGGCGGAAGCGATACACCGATTGTTGTAGTAGGACGTGAGGCAGGTTCAGGTACAAGAGGAGCATTCGAGGAGATTTTAAAGGTTGAGGATGCCTGCAAGTATGCAGTTGAGTGCGATTCAACAGGTGCGGCAATGGCAAAGGTTGCTTCTACAGAGGGCGCTATCGGTTATGTTTCACTCGATGTACTTGACGATTACGTAAACGCACTAAAGCTCGATGAGGTTGAACCTACATCGGATAACATCGTTGCAGGTACATACTTTCTTTGCAGACCGTTCGTAATGGCTACCAAGGGCGAGATTAGTGAGCAGAGCGAGCTCGTTCAGGCATTCTTCGACTTCGTTAAGTCTGATGAAGGCAAGGCTGTTATCAAGGCAGTAGGTCTTATAACGGCAGAGTAATAGGATTTCCTTAAATAAAGATAAATGATGATAGATTGATTTAAGCGGCATGGGGTAAAGTGCCTTGTGACACAGCCCTCTGCCGCTTAGCGTCTATAGCTTTGAGGCATCCGCGGCGATATGGCGGAGAAATGAGGTAAATGTGAAAGCAGAAACGGAAAAAAAGACGGAGATAGATATTTTCAGGGGTAAAATTACAAAAAATGTAATAGAGGTAACCGCAAAGGTGATTTTTACGGTGTTCGCATTCGTCGCCGTGGCTGCGGTAATTTCACTCACCGTGTATATGTTTATCAAGGGACTTCCGGCACTCGGAGAGGTCGGAATTGCCGGGATTTTGTTCGGTACGGTATGGGAGCCTACAGCGGCGACACCGCATTACGGAATATTCTATGTCATTCTGACATCAATTGCAGGCACGGCGATGGCGATAATAATCGGTGTTCCGATAGGACTTCTCACAGCTGTATTTTTGGCGGAGGTTGCACCTGCGAAGTTATCCAAGGTGGTTAAGCCTGCTGTTGAGCTTTTGGCAGGTATTCCTTCCATTGTATATGGACTTATCGGAATCATGGTGCTCAATCCGCTCATGTATAAACTTGAGAAAATAATTTTTGCCGGAAGTAAGACACATCAGTTCACGGGTGGTTCTAATCTGATTTCAGCCGTGCTTGTGTTGGCAATAATGATACTTCCGACTGTTATAAATATAAGTGAATCGTCGATAAGGGCGGTTCCGAGGCACTACAAGGCGGCATCGCTCGCGATGGGCGCGACACATATTCAGACCATCTTCAAGGTCATCCTTCCGGCAGCCAAGTCGGGAATAATGACGGCGGTTGTGCTCGGAATAGGGCGTGCGATAGGTGAGGCGATGGCGATAACGCTCGTCGCCGGAAGTGCGGTCAACTTCCCGCTTCCTTTCAACTCAGTGCGTTTCCTCACAACGGCGATTGTGAGTGAGATGGCGTACTCGACGGACACACACAGAAGAGTGCTTTTCACAATCGGACTTGTGCTCTTTGTTTTTATCATGATTATCAATTTTGTGCTCAACAGGCTGTTAAAGAAGGGGGAGAAGGAGAATGGATGATTCAATTCTTGTAAAAAGAAAAAGACCCTTAGACAACATCGCGTATGTGCTCATATATTTCTCTGCGTTCATATCGGTTGCCATCTTAATCGGAATAATCGTGTATGTGACGGTAAAGGGCATAAGCAATGTCAACTGGACATTTTTGAGCACTGAGAGGAGTGCGTTAAAGGGAACAAACGGAATTGCGGGAAACATTTTAAACACGCTCTACATAGTTGTGGTCACGATTGTGATAGCGACACCGATAGGCGTGGGCTCGGCGATATACCTAAACGAGTACGCCAAGCCGGGAAAGCTTGTAAAGATTATTGAGTTTACAACCGAGACCTTGGCGGGAATACCTTCAATCATATTCGGTATGTTCGGACTTGTGCTTTTTAATCAGGCATTCCACCTTGGATACTCGCTTCTTACGGGTGCGCTCACACTCACACTCATGGTGCTTCCGCTTATAACGAGAAACACGCAGGAGGCGCTAAAGACAGTTCCTAAGAGCTACCGCGACGGTGCACTCGGAATGGGTGCGGGAAAGTGGCATATGATAAGGACGATAATTCTTCCGTCGGCGATGCCGGGAATCATCACGGGAATCATTCTCGCAATAGGAAGAATCGTCGGAGAGTCGGCGGCACTCTTGTTCACGGCGGGCTCGGGTTACAAGCTTCCTAAGACACTGCTTGCCTTTTTCATGAAAATCAGGGAGGCGGGAGGAACTCTGACAATCGAGATGTATTTTAGAATGTCTGACGGAAAGTACGGTCAAGCGTTCGGAATCGGTCTGGTGCTTCTTGTTATAGTACTTGCAATCAACTTTATCACAAAATGGCTTGCGGCTCGCTTTGACGTGAACAGGAAAGGATAGGGACATATTATGGAAGAAAAAAAGAATTTATCGGAGAACATTCTTGATATAAAGAAGCTTAATCTGTGGTACGGTGAGAACCACGCCCTGAAGGATGTCGACATGGAGATTAAGCGCAATGCAATTACGGCGTTTATCGGACCGTCAGGCTGCGGAAAATCGACATTTTTAAAGACACTCAACAGAATGAACGACCTCGTGCCGGGCGTGCGCATCGAGGGACAGGTGCTTCTTGACGGCATCGATATATATGGTCCAAAGGTTGACACATCGATGCTCAGAAAGAAAATCGGCATGGTTTTCCAGCAGCCGAATCCGTTCCCGATGAGCATATATGATAATGTGGCTTACGGTCCGAGAATACACGGAATCAAGAACAAGGCAAAGCTTGACCGGATTGTTGAGGAGAGCCTTAGGGGTGCGGCAATTTTTGACGAGGTGAAGGACAGACTTAAAAAATCCGCGCTCGGTCTTTCCGGAGGTCAGCAGCAGCGTCTGTGCATCGCGAGAGCACTTGCAGTGTCTCCTGAGGTTCTTCTCATGGATGAGCCTACAAGCGCACTCGACCCTATATCCACGTTAAAGGTAGAGGAGCTTATGGAAGATCTCAAGAAAAAATATACAGTTGTTGTGGTTACACATAACATGCAGCAGGCGGCGAGAGTGTCGGACGACACGGCGTTCTTCCTTGTCGGCGAGGTGATTGAGAAGGACAGCACGGACAATATCTTCTCACAGCCGAAAGATAAGAGGACGGAGGACTATATTACCGGAAGATTCGGGTGATATCAATTATTATATGAACATTTGACGTTGCACAATTTTGATATATTACCGTCAGGCACGCTTTCGCTACGTTGTATCACGTAGCGGTGCATAAGTTGCTAAAGGACAGCAACTAAGCACCGACGGCTACAAAGTACCTGACTTGCAATATATTAAAATTGTGCAACTGTTCAATGATAATTTTACATACTGAAATACGTGATAATTTTAAAAAAGTAGGAGGATGGTAAGATGAGAAGCAGATTTGACAAGGAGCTTGCACAGCTTAACAGCGAGCTTATCAACATGGGTACTCTTATTGAGCAGGCTATTCAGAATGCGGTTGAGGCTCTTGTGAATCAGAATATAGAGCGGGCTCATAAGGCTGTTGAGTTCGATATTGATGTAGACCAGAAGGAGAAGGACATTGAGAATATATGCTACAAGCTTCTTCTTCACCAGCAGCCGGTTGCGGGGGACTTAAGGCTTATAACTGCGGCACTTAAGATGATAAGCGATATGGAGAGAATCGGAGATCAGGCGGCGGATATATCAGAGCTTACGATAGCAATGTCACAGAAGCCGTATATAAAGAATCTTGAGCACATCCGCTCTATGGCAAGGGAAACAATGATTATGGTCATCGACAGCCTTCAGGCATTTGTCGACAGGGATTTGGAGAAGGCGCATGCTGTAATTGACCATGACGATGTGGTTGATGACCTGTTCATGACGGTAAAAAATGAGATTATACAGATAATTCATAACAGACCTGACGATGGAGACCAGGCGACAGACCTTCTCATGGTTGCAAAGTATTTTGAGAGAATAGGAGACCATGCAACAAACATTGCCGAGTGGGTTATCTTCTCCATCACCGGTGAAAGACAGTAGTACCAAAATGTCCTGAAAATGTATGCCGGATGCGAAATGTAAAATCAATGTAAAATCACCGTAAACCGGCAGTAAATCTTTGAGCAAACTCCGATTATATGTAAATTTTATATAGACTAAGTGTAAAATAAAGTGCTATGCTGTATAAAGATAAGATTTAACATAATATTATTGTCGGAGGGAAATATGGACATATTCAATGTGCTGAACATGCTTGGAGGGCTTGCACTTTTTCTGTATGGAATGAATGCGATGGGTGACGGGCTCGCCAAGGTATCGGGTGGCAGGCTTGAGAGCGTGCTTGAGAAGCTCACCAAAAAAAGGATAATGGCTGTGCTCTTAGGTGCTGCGGTCACAGCGGTGATACAGTCATCATCCGCGACAACGGTTATGGTTGTCGGCTTCGTAAACTCAGGTATCATGAAACTCAATCAGGCAATCGGAATAATCATGGGTGCGAATATAGGAACGACAATTACCTCGTGGATACTTGCGCTCACGGGTATTCAGAGCGACAACATTTTCGTATCGCTCCTAAAACCCAGTTCATTCTCGCCTATACTTGCGGTTATAGGTGCGGCATTTATTCTTTTTTCCAAAAAGGATAGAAAAAAGGATATCGGTACGATAATGGTGGGCTTTGCAATTCTCATGTTCGGAATGGAAACCATGAGTGCGGCGGTTAAGCCTCTTGCCAATGTACCTCAGTTTACCAATATGTTTACAATGTTCACTAATCCGGTTCTCGGTATGATAGTCGGTGCGGTGCTCACGGCGGTAATTCAGAGCTCTTCGGCGTCGGTCGGAATACTTCAGGCGCTCTGTGCGACGGGCGGTGTCACTATGGCATCGGCAATTCCTATTATAATGGGACAGAACATCGGAACCTGTGTGACCTCGCTCATATCCGCGGCGGGTGCGAACAAGAATGCCAAGAGAGCAGCGCTTGTTCACTTTTATTTTAACCTCATAGGAACGATAATCTTCATGGTTGTGTTTTACACGCTGAATGCCTTTTTACATTTTGAAATACTTAATATGACAGCCAATGCATGGCTTATCGCACTTGTGCATTCATGCTTTAACATAGCGGCAACAATTCTTTTCATGCCGTTTGGAGATCTGCTGGCAAAGCTCGCATGTCTTACCATCAGGGATAAGAAAGAGACAAATGAAACAACGGCAGAGTCGGATTCACTTGAGAAGGATTTTCAGGTGCTTGACCCTCGTTTCCTTGAGTCGCCTGCATTTGCTGTACAGCAGTGTAAGAATGTTGCCGTAAAGATGGCGAATTCAGCAAGGGACGGTCTTTTCCTGTCGATGGAGCTGCTTGAAAGCTATGATGAGGAGAAAGCGGGGCTTGTGCTTCACTACGAGGACATAGTGGACAGATACGAGGATGAGTTAGGAACTTATCTTGTGAAGCTCAACGGAAAGAGCCTCACGAAGAAGGACAGTCAGATTGTGTCAATGCTTCTTCATGTAATCGGTGACTTTGAGAGAATTTCAGACCATGCCGTCAACATCAAGGAGGCGGCAGAGGAGATGAGAGATAAGAAGCTTAAGTTCTCCGATAAGGCGGCAGCAGAGCTCAAGGTATACACGACAGCGATTCACGAGATTGTGAATATGGCATTTGATGCCTTTACCACGGAGAATGTGGAAGCGGCGGGCAATGTCGAGCCTCTTGAGGAGGTAATGGACTATCTGAAGGCTGAGTTAAAGGACAGACATGTAAGGAGACTCAGAAAGGGCAAGTGTACAATCGAGCTTGGCTTCGTGCTCACAGACCTCATAACCAACTACGAGAGAGTTGCAGACCACTGCTCGAACATTGCGGTATGTCTCATACAGGTTGTCGGCAACGACGGCTTCGACACGCACGAATATCTTGACAATATAAAGAGCAAGGACAACGAAGAGTTCAAGATTAAGGTACATTGGTATAAGGAGAAGTATGAGCTGCCGTAGGATTGGGGGTTCATCAGTCTAAAAGTGACAAAAATTCCGAGAAGGGCAGAGAAAGTAAGGAAATTCTTGAAAGGCAAGGCTTTTTTTCAGTCTAAAAGTGACAAAAATTCCGGAATGGGCAGAGAAAGCGTGAGAATTCTTGAAAAACAGTGATTTTTCTCAGTCTAAAAGTGACAAAAATTCTGATAAGGGCAGAGAAAACATGAAAGAAGGTAAAGAGCATGGCATTGATATACGTCGTCGAGGATGATGACAATATAAGGGAGATTGAGAGCATTGCTCTTGGCAACAGCGGTCATATCGTGAAGGGCTTTGCGTGCGGCAAGGACTTTAAGCGGGAGGTTGCAAACCGCAAGCCGGATCTGATTCTGCTCGATATAATGCTTCCCGACGAGGATGGAATTGAGATATTAAAGAAGCTTCGTGCCTCGGGGGAGACTAAGAGAATACCTGTCATACTTGTGACTGCGAAGTCAACGGAGCTTGACAAGGTGAAGGGGCTTGACATAGGAGCTGACGATTACATAACGAAGCCATTCGGTGTTATGGAGCTGATTTCAAGGGTCAGGGCTCTTATAAGGCGAAGCATGGACGTGAGCGCACAAAAGAGCGTCCGTGTAGGAAATATCTTTCTCGACAGCGACAGGCATATCGTGTATGTCGATGACGAGCCGAAGGAACTCACATTTAAGGAGTATGAGCTGCTGCGCTGCCTTATGAGTAACAGCGGTGTAGCGATGCACCGTGACAGGATTATGGAACTGGTGTGGGGTGTGGATTTTGAGGGTGAATCGAGAACCCTCGATATGCATATCAAGACGCTTAGGCAGAAGCTTGGAAGTGCGGGCGCAATGATTAAGACAGTACGCAATGTGGGGTATGTGTTAGAGCCATGAAAAAGAAAATTCTCAGCCAGTTTTTGAAGGTGACACTGATTGCCATTGTCATTACTTTATTTATGTCGGTCATAGTTTTTTATGAGCTTTTCAAAAAACAGGTGTTTCATGACCTTAAGTCCGAGGCGGAATTTGCCAGATATACAATTGATGACCTTTCGGACGAAAAACAATTTGATGTACGTGTCACATGGATAGGAACCGACGGAAATGTGCTCTACGACAGCGAAACGGAGACTCTTGAGAATCACTCGGACAGACCGGAGTACATTGATGCGGTAAAGACCGGTGAGGGAAAGAGTGTCCGCAAGTCGGACACACTCTCTAAGAGGATATTTTACTATGCCATGAGGCTTGAGGACGGCACCGTCATAAGAATAGCGAAGGAGGCAGAGAGCATCTGGACGATATTCATGTCGGCACTGCCGATTATCATAGGGCTTACGGTGTTGCTGTATGTGATGTGCTATTTCCTCTCAAAGCATCTGACGGCGAAGCTTGTAAAGCCTGTCGAGGAGCTTGTGAACAATGCAGCCAACCCTTCACTTGTGCCCGAGTACAAGGAGCTGGTTCCGTTCGTCGGGGCACTCAAAGAGCAGCGCGAGGATATACTAAGAAGTGCGACTATGCGTCAGGAGTTCACAGCTAATGTCTCACATGAGCTGAAGACGCCGCTCACAGCGATTTCGGGCTATGCGGAGCTCATTGAGAACGGCATGGTCTCAGGCGATGACAGTGTGCGCTTCGCCGGAGAGATACGAAAGAATTCTACAAGACTCCTCTCTCTCATTAACGATATCATCAACCTGTCCGAGCTCGACGACGGCGTGAAGTTAAATCTTGAGAGGATGGATTTATACGAGGCGGCGAAGAACTGCGTGAAGAACCTTGAAGTCGCCGCTGCGAAGAACAATGTTAAGCTGATGCTCCTTGGAACCTCTTCCTATATAAACGCCGACAAGGCGATGATGGATGAGGTGCTCTACAATCTGTGTGACAACGCCATCCGCTACAATAACAAGGATAAGGGCGGAAATGTGATTGTCGATGTCAGCAACACACTCGACGGCAAGGTTAAGCTCACTGTCAAGGATGACGGAATAGGCATCGGCAAGGAGCATCAGGAGCGCATATTCGAGCGCTTCTACCGCGTTGACAAGAGCCGTTCGCGCGAGAGCGGCGGAACCGGACTTGGACTTGCCATCGTAAAACACATCCTGACAAGCCACGGTGCAGAGCTTTCGCTTGCAAGCGAGCTTGGAAAGGGGACATGTATCACGGTCACGTTTGAGGGGGCGAAGTAGAGGAAGATTATGTAAAGTAGTGAAAGAAGTAAAAAGGAAAAGATTGATTAAAGATTTTCGGCACTAATAAGCCGATAAGATTATTATATAAACCAAGCGAGCCTGTACCATTCGTAAAGCATTAAAGGTGGTACAGGCTGTTTTGTATATATTCTAAATGTTTGTAAAAAATTTACATCAAAAGTGAAAAAAAATTACACATAATATTGACGAGGGTTTAATAAGTATTATAAAATAAGTAATAAGGAGGATTTGACTATGCTTACAAAAATGTATTTGACGAATTTTTTATCCTTTGTTGACAGAACAGAATTTGATTTTACCGCTTCAAAATATTCGATTCTTGAAGAGACTAATGTGTATGAAGGGATTTTAAAGGGTGCATTGTTTGCAGGGGCGAATGCTGCCGGAAAGTCCAATGCACTGAGAGGGATTTCTTTTCTCATTAATTTGATAAATGGCGAAGGTGCGAGATTTAATGATTACCGTTGCATCTTTACAAGTAATCCTATTGTGACTGTAGAGTACGAATTCAGATTTAATGTAAAAACTTTATTTTATAAAATTGAGTGTAATGTAAAAAACGGAAGCATCTCGGAGGAAGTATTGATTGACAGCATTTCGGTTCTTAAAAGAAACGGAAATGCTGGAGAGTTAAGAATTGGTGAAAGTATAACTATTGATGATAAGCTCGATGCGAACACTTTGTTTTTGCGGACAGCTTCGTTTAATACAGGAAGATTTCCGCAGGAGCCTACGCTCAGGGCACTGATGGAATATCTGCAAAATTCTTATGTCATTGACGGATACCATAAAGATGCTCTTTTTGGGGACACAATAAGTAAATATGCCGAGGAGAATGGTGTAGAAAACATAAACAAATATCTTGAAGATTTTCATTATGACTTTGTTGTTGAGTATGGCTCTGAGAGTGAAGGCGCAGGCGTTAAGGTATCGGTGGGGTCAGATAATAAGATGGTCTTTTTAAAACGAAAAAGCTTTCCTATACCGAATGCAATCGTCAGAGAGTCACAGGGAAATCAGGTGTTTGCCGATATGCTGCCCGACTTAATATGCGTTATTGAAAAGCCGGGAATGTTCGTGATTGATGAGTTCGGAAACAGCCTGCACAACAGACTGGCAGAGAGAATAATAAAGTTTTTCATGGAAAAGGCTTCAAATTCACAGATGTTTGTTACATCACATGACACCAATCTGTTTTCCAACTCCATTTTAAGACCGGATCAAATTAATCTTCTGACATTTATGGATGCCAAAGGAAGCTGCGTAAAAAGAATTTCGCAGTTTAAACCAAGAGAAGCACAGAATGTTGAGAAGATGTATTTAGGAGGAATGTTTGAGGGACTGCCATCGTATGAAGAAGTACAAGATAGATAGGTCAAAGAATATAGGAAATGTCATTTTTGTTGTTGAGGGAGGGCGTCCTGAGACAGGAGGCACGGAGCTCAGATTATTAAAGAAGATTTTCGCTGATATTTTAGGCTACGAAGTACAGGAATTGCGGCGCGGATGTGATGAATTTATTGGACATGGAGTGAATCCACAATATCGTGTGTTTGCTCTGAATCTTCCTAAAAATCAATTGACGCAGATGACTAATGACGCGCTTGACACGCTGTACGCCAGAATAAGTGGTGAATTTGGAATAAAGCCGGAGGATTGTCCGATTTTTTATTTGTATGATAGAGATTACCTTAGCTATAAGCCGAATGAGTTGAGGGGAAAGTATGTAAAAAGGTATACCGACCCATACAGCAATGAGAATGGAGATATCGGACAGTTGCTTTTAAGTTATCCGGCGATAGAAAGCTATTTGATGTCATGCCTTCAGGATGACACCTACAAACAGTTATTTTTTTAGGAAAAGAACTAAAGCCGGAGCTTGACAGAATTGTATTTCCGGATGGCAGTGCTGAAAATGTAGATTTACATCAAAAAATTGTAGACCGGGTGTTTACTGATGATATGTGCGAAGCTGAAAATCGTTTAATACATTCAGTAACTGAAATGGATAAGGGACTGCAGGCTGTTGGTCTAGGAGACTATGATTTGGACAATCTTGCTCCGACATTATTAAATATCTATGATAAGCAACAAGAAAAATATGCGTTGGATAAGGCTTTTTCACTTATTTCACTTGTTGCTATGGCATTTCTTGAATTGGGTGTAATTGTTGAATGTGATGAGGAATAAGTAATTAATAGGGGAGGTAATCATTATTTCTTCTTCCTATACTGATTCGGGCTGAACCCGGTAATCTCCTTGAACTGCCTGTTGAAATGCTCCACATTCTCATAGCCGCATACCTCGGCAATGTGTGCAACGGAGTCGGGAGTCACGGTGAGGAGGTAGCAGGCGCGCTCAATGCGGCTTCTTATTATGTCCTGAATCACGGAAACACCGAACAGTTCCTTGTAGATATGTTGAAAATATGATACACTAAGGGAGGCATCTTCAGCCAGCTCACTCACCGTTTTTTTGGGCGAGTGCTGGCTGTAGATGCCGTTTCTTATTTCATGGAAAAGCGGTCTGTGAACCTTCAGCTTGTCGGAGAGCTGTGTCTCAAGGTGGTAGGCGTCGCTATATTTGTACAGTATGGTTCTAAGCTTCGCGTCAAGAATCTCCTCATGGTGTGAGCCGGTCTGGTGGAACTCCTGCCTTAGGTCGCGGATGAGCTGGCTGAGCTCTGTGTGGTCGGATAAAAGTGTCAGGCGGTTAAACGGGACGTTGAGGCTTCGCATGAAATCACTTATTGAATTATCTATATAATTATCTGCATTGCCGTCGGTATCAGTATTATTGCTGCTTGGGTTATCCGTGTCGGCATTTGAACTATCATCGGAAATATCGTCAAAGTTTATCCAATCATTCACATATTCATTGTCATTGTAGTAATAAATAGGCGCATCCTTTGTGTATATTATAAAGGCGGGTGTGTTCACATACTGTCTTATCAGCCCAGGGTGTCTTGCGTTCCTGTCATACGGAAGATTGCCATTTAAAAGCTCGTCCGCTATTGTACCGGCTTCGTGACGGCAGCAGGAACAGCATATGGCATTCTCAGAAAATTCAAAGTAGGCTGCACTTTTTACGAGCAGCATCAGATAATGCCCCATTCCGTTCGGGCGTTCCATATTGATTCCGTGTGTATGCGTCGAGTTGTATCCCAGATTCTTAATCTTTAACATAGCGGTTCCTCCATTTGTGAAACTGACGTAGTAATAATGTTTACAGATGTGTATTGTGGGTATAAGTAATGCAAAATGGTTAAAAATACCCGAAAATAAAAGCAAAATGAGCATATTATGGGTATATGCAGGAAAAAATTCTCCAATATACCCACTCCCAAGACTTATCCGCGAAAAAGCTTTGCGAGCAATGAGCATAAATAACAATGTGCTCGAAAAAGCAGAAAACATCAATTTTTTAACAGTATACATCATTGTGATTTGTTTGAAAAGTCATTATATTAGGTTGTACCTAAAGAGAACATATGTTGCTATTGTGCGGTGTATATGGAATGTCCATATGAATATTTACATGAACCATATATGAGAACGACTGCAGTAGCAGCGAGGTTGGAGGACAAAAAGAAAATGACTGCTGCAAAATGGTTTTATTCTTACTTTAAAAAGTATCAGTGGAGAATGATTATCGGACTTGTTCTGGTCACGATTACATCGGTGCTTGCCATCGTGAACCCAAAGATAACGGGATTCATTGTGGATGACATCATTGGTGACGGAAGTAACATAAGAACGGACCTGCTTCCTAAGTTTCTGCTTATAATGATTGGAGCTACGCTTCTTAGGGCGGGGCTGAGATTCATATTTTTGTGGAACTTTGAGAACTGTTCGCAAAGTCTTTTGTACGACATGAGGGATGATGTGTACCGCAATCTGCTTGCGAAGGATTTTGCGTTCTATAACAGCCACAGAACGGGCGATTTGATGTCGAGGCAGACGGGTGATATGATGGCGATACGTCATTTCATGTCCTATGTGTGCTATTCAACCTATGAGTGCATACTGCTGTTTTCAATATCCCTTGTCATGATTTTTACGGTGGACTGGAAGATTGCGCTTGCGATGCTTGCCGTGCTTCCTTTTACGCTTATCAATACAATAATTCAGTCAAAAAATGTCAAGCCGAAGTTCGGAAAGGTGAGGGAGCGCTTTTCAAGCCTCAATGCCTTTGCACAGGAGAACATAAGCGGAAATCGTGTGGTCAAGGCGTTTGCCAAGGAGGACTATGAAATATCGAAGTTCGATACGGAGAACACGGAGTACAGGGACTCGGAGCTTGCAGCATCTAAGATATGGGTGCGCCATGTGCCGCTTTTTGAGCTTCTTGCCAACCTCCTCACGTTTGCGCTCATGCTTGTGGGCGGACTTATGGTCATCAACGGACAGATGACGCTCGGAAATATGGCGATGATTAACGGGTATCTGTGGATGCTTGATGCACCATTAAGGCAGGCAGGGTGGCTTGTCAACGACTGGCACCGCTTCACGACCTCGGTCGAGAAGATATATGCGACAATTGAGGTCGAGCCTGAGATTAAAAATCCGGTTGCGGGTCCGATTGATGAGAATACAAAAAAGCCGGAGGGCAGCGTTGAGTTCAGAAATGTCTCCTACAGCATAGATGGGGAGCAGATTCTTAAAAACATCAATTTCAAGGTAAAGCAGGGGCAGAAGGTCGGAATCATCGGTGCGACCGGAGCAGGAAAGACATCGCTCATCAACCTCATGTGCCGTTTCTACGATGTCGACAGCGGAGAGGTGTTAATCGGTGGCAGAAATGTCAGGGAGATGGATTTGAGAATACTCAGGGGAAGCATCGGAATGGCAATGCAGGACGTGTTCCTTTTCTCGGATACGATTGAGGGAAACATAGCCTACGCCAAGCCCGACTGTCCGTTTGAGAAGGTCGAGTGGGCGGCAAAGGTTGCCGATGCGCACGATTTCATCATGCAGATGCCTGACGGCTACGACACTATAGTAGGCGAGCGCGGAGTGGGACTTTCGGGAGGCCAGAAGCAGAGAATATCTCTTGCGAGAGCATTACTTAAAGAGCCTTCAATCCTTATTCTTGATGACACGACATCGGCGGTTGACATGGAGACTGAGTCGCAGATTCAGGACGCTCTTGCGAAGATAAAGAATGAGACAGTATTTATAATTGCACATCGTATTTCATCCATAAAGGATGCGGATGTGATTATAGTACTCTCCGACGGTGAGATTGCCGAGATGGGTAACCATGACGAGCTTATACAAAAGAAGGGCTACTACTACACGGTATTCATGCACCAGTACGGTGAGCACGAGGAGGCATAGGCGGACATGTGCAGTCTGCGGAATGGAGATAAATATGGCAAGAAATAAATACGATATAGACGAAACTCTGGAGAGTAAATTTGACATAAACCAGTTAAAAAGGCTTGGAAAATATGTCGGGAGCTATAAAAAGACCTTAATCACCGTAATTGTGCTTATGCTCATATCAAGTGCGCTCTCAATGCTTAATCCTCTGTTTTTGAAGGATGTAATGGACACCATTGAGCAGTGTGCGATTCATGGAACGATAAGCAGGGCGGCCGCGACGCAGAGAGTGATTGTCGCCAGTCTTTTGATGCTCTGCGTGACGATTGTGGTTGTGCTCATACTGAGATTTAAGATAAAAATGATGGCGGAGGTCGGACAGGGAATCATTCATGCGCTGCGCCGTGACCTGTTTATACATCTGCAGGAGCTTCCTTTTTCATATTATGACGATAAGCCTCACGGGAAGATTCAGGTGCGCGTTGTCAACTATGTGAACAATTTGAGTGACTTGCTCTCAAACGGTATCGTCAACACGATAACCGATATGTGCAGTCTTATTTTTATCATAATATTCATGCTCATGTTAAATGTGCAGTTCACGCTTGTGTGTCTGTGCGGTCTGCCGATCCTTGCAGCACTGGTGTGGATAATTAAGAAAAAGCAGAGAAGGGCATGGCAGATTCAGTCTAACAAGCAGTCGAACTTAAACGCCTACATAGCTGAGAGCATAAACGGAATCCGCGTCACACAGTCATTTGTGCGCGAGGATGTCAATACCGACATATTCAACAGGCTTAATATGGATTCCAAGAAAGCCTGGCTCAATGCGGTAAAATACAACTTTCTTTTAAATCCAGTAGTCCAGACGATAACGGTTGTCACGACGGCAATCATATATGTTCTCGGAGTTGCGTGGATTACCGACGGTTATACGGCACTCACGGTCGGAACACTCGTCGCATTTACGGGATATATATCAAGATTCTGGGCACCGATAACGACACTTGCGAATTTCTATAACAGCGTGCTCACGGCAATTTCATATTTGGAGAGAATTTTTGAGACGATAGACGAGCCGGTGAAGGTTACGGACGAGCCGGGAGCCGTTCCTATGCCTGAGATTAAGGGTGAGGTTGAGTTTCGGGATGTATGCTTTGCCTACGATGACGGTGTGCCAGTTCTCAAAAATGTGAGCTTTAAGGCGGGTGTCGGCGAGAGCTACGCCATTGTAGGTCCTACGGGAGCAGGAAAGACAACGATTGTCAACCTCATAAGCCGCTTTTATAACCTGACATCCGGGCAGGTGCTCATCGACGGCATCGACATAAGCAAAGTCACGATAAAGTCATTAAGAACGCAGATGGGAGTCATGATGCAGGACAGCTTCATATTTGCGGGGACAATCATGGACAATATCCGCTACGGCAACATGGATGCAAGCGATGAAGATGTCATGCGTGCGGCAAAAACGGTGTGCGCACATGATTTTATCATGGGACTTGAGAATGGCTACTACACAGAGGTGAATGAGCGCGGAAGCCGCCTCTCGGCGGGACAGAGACAGCTCATATCCTTCGCAAGGGCAGTGCTTGCCGACCCTAAGATACTGATACTTGATGAGGCAACGTCAAGCATTGACACTGAGACGGAGATACTTTTGCAGAAGGGGCTCAATGAGCTTCTCAAGGGCAGAACCTCGTTCATCATTGCACACCGCCTCTCAACAATCAAGAATTCGTCCTGTATCATGTACGTTGACCACGGTGAGATTGTCGAGATGGGAAGCCATGACGAGTTGATGAAGAATAAGAATGGATTGTACTATAAGCTGTATATGTCGCAGTATGATTTTTTGAATAAGAATTAATGAAAATAAAGATATTCGTGTAAAAAACAGTGAACTTCATTGAATTTTTACACGAATATTTTTTTGTTACATATTATAATTTTATAGAATGTAAAAAGGAGTCTTATATGGCTTATTATAATGGTAATTATCGCGCCGGTCAACGTCAGCCGATGATGACCTGTCCTAACCAGTCCCGCAACAGACAGGCAAACAACTGTGGCTGTTCACAGAATACAGTCACTCCGCAGCCGCGAAGCATACCTGCCGACGGTGTGGCACAATCCTGCGTAATGCCGTCGTCGTGCTGTCCCGTTGCCATGGCATATATTCCGTTTCAGGCATTTGAGGAGCCCTTTGAGGAGTCAAAGGCATTTATGGTCGGCACCGCGTTTCCTTCGCTCTTGAAACCGTTTTTGAGAGGAGGCAGATGCAGATGAACGAAGCTTGTATGGATAAGATGGCTCTCTTCCTCAAAATTCACGAGTGCGAATTTATGATGATTGACCTCGGCCTCTACCTCGACACTCACCCTGACTGCGTTCAGGCTCTCAACGCCTTTCACACGCATCAGGCTTCATACGAAAGGAATGCAGCTGAATACGAGCGCCTCTACGGACCGCTCACATTCTATCAGGTTAACTCGGACACAAGCTGGACTTGGCAGCAGCTTCCGTGGCCTTGGGAAATGGAGGCGTATAAATAATGTGGATTTATGAAAAAAAATTAGAGTATCCTGTACACATCAAGGAGACCAACCCGAAGCTTGCGCAGCTCATCATAAGCCAGTATGGCGGTCCGGACGGCGAAGCGGGAGCATCATTCAGATACCTCTCACAGCGCTACTCCATGAAGGACAGACGCGTGGCAGGTGTGCTTACTGATATAGGCACGGAGGAACTCGCCCATCTGGAAATTGTCGGTGCCATGGTTCACCAGCTCACGCGCGACCTCACACCTGAGGAGATAGAGAAATCGGGCTTTGCACCATACTACGTCGACCATACCCTCGGAGTGTGGCCGCAGGCGGCTGGCGGTATTCCTTTTAACGCCTGTGAATTTCAGGTAAAGGGAGATCCTATTACCGACCTCATGGAAGATTTGGCTGCAGAGCAGAAAGCAAGAACCGTATATGATAACCTCCTGAGGCTTATCAGCGAGCCTGATATTGTGGAGCCGCTCCGCTTCCTGCGTGCAAGGGAAATCGTGCACTTCCAGCGTTTCGGCGAGGCGCTCAACATCACGCGCGAAGGACTTGACGCGAAGAACTTCTACGCGTTCAATCCGTCGATAGATACCTGATATAAATTCAGCTTGTATAATATTCCGCTATATGTAGAATACGGCATATAGCGGAAATTTTTATTGTAAAATTTGAAAAATCTTTCCCATAAACTATTTGTATGTTATCATAAATATTAAACAAACGGTATCAGAAAAACAATAGTACAAAAATGAGGTATTCACATGAAATTAAAGAAAGATTCTGCACAGGAGAAGGTAAAAAGAGAAAAAAGCAGAAAAGAAGTTATCATCCTTGAGATGATAGGCATTTTGCTGCTGGTCCTTTCGCTTGCCTGCATCCTGATTCCTGTATTTCTAAGCAGAGGGGACGGGAATTTCAGGTACGGTCTGCCGTTTATCATCGCGTTCTTTGTGCTGTGTATAAGCAGTGTCGCTGTTCTGATATATGTTTTTCCCGATGCGGTGGTACACGATTTACATAAAAGCGTTGACAAATATAGCAATCAGAGTTTATCAGTTCTGTATCACGCTGAAAAGGAGCGGACGACAGAGCTTTTCAAAAAACACGGATTTAAAGAGGCGGGCGGTGGATTTTATCGAAAGAAGATGATTTCAATTTCAAAGGACAGCATTTGTTATTATGTGGCTTTTTCGGATGCCGACGATGTGGACAAGGCTGTCGATGCCGCGCTTAGTAAGCTTGAGAGAATGAAGGAAAAGACGAGATGCGTCTGTCTTATTTTGTTTATATATAAAAATAATCCCACGAAAAATGATAAGGAGCAGTTGAGGATGCGCTGTGCCTATATGCTGACCGACGAAACAGTGCTTCCTGACAGCGAGGGAGTAAATGCTGTTCCCGTGCTGGTTGATAGCGCGACGGGGGAGGGGACTTTTCTGTCAAAAATGCGTGGCATAAGCATCTATGCGCACGGGTGCAGGCTTCTTAAAAGATATATCCAATGATTTATAAATATAATGACTGCGTGGTCAGTGAAAGGAGACAACATGTTAAGACTGTTTAATACCCACGAGGTGAGAAAATCCACTGAGCTTGAGGGAATATGGGATTTTGAGATGGAGGGGAATGATAAAAAGTACCGCATGATGGTGCCCGGCTGTATCGAGCAGCATCCCGACTTTCTCGACAAGAGGGGAGCAGGCTGGTACACAAGAAAAATTAATATCTTTAACGATACCAATGTGAGGCTTGAATTTAAGGGAGTGAGCCATACCGCGGATGTGTATTTTGACGGTGAAAAGGTCGTACATCACTACAATGCGTTCACGCCGTTCTCGGTGGTGATAAGGGATGTGAAGGCCGGGGGGCATGAGCTCAAGGTGAGGGTTGATAACAGATTTACACCCGAGTCAGCGCTTCATGTGCCTAATGACTACTATACATACGGCGGAATAACAAGACCTGCGGCACTGGAAGAAATAGGGGACGTGTACATTAAGAATGTGCATTTTAAGTCGATTATGTCGGAAAACGGATGGAAAGCGGGAATAAAAATAACGCTTGCAAACATATCGGGCGGAGAACAGACGGTGAAGCTTTGCGGGGAGCTTGTGCCTGATATGATTTATGATAATGATGGGAACAGAATCGACGGAAAAAAGATGGCAATAGGTGAGCTTGAACGGAGCATCACGATAGCTGCGGGGGAAGAGTATGTTTTTGAGACGGAGGTTTCATTTGGGGACGTTCTGCCTTGGAGCAGTGACAGACCGAACCTGTATTTTTTAAAGCTTCTGCTCTCAAAGGACGGCGAGCCGACGGATGACCTCATAGACCGCGTCGGCTTCAGGGAGGTTAAGGTGTCGGGAAAGGACATTCTTGTGAACGGTGAGAAGCTTTACATGAAGGGCTTTAACAGACATGAGGACTATGCGACAGTGGGATGTGCTATTCCGCTTCAGCTTATGGTTCAGGATATGGATTTGATGCAGGAGATGAATGCGAACGCTGTCAGAACCTGCCATTATCCGAACGATGAGAGATTCCTTGACCTGTGCGACGAGAGAGGGATGTATGTGTGGGAGGAGAACCATGCGAGAGGCTTTGGCTTGGAACGCATGCAGAATCCGAATTTTGACGGTCAGTGCAGGGCTTGTATAGATGAGATGATTGAGAATCATTATAACCATCCTTCGATAGTGATATGGGGAATATTGAATGAATGTGCGAGTGAGACGAAGGAGGGCAGGGAGAAGTATGCGACTCAATATGCACAGATACGTGCACTTGATAAGTCAAGACCGACAACCTCGGCGACGTGCAGGCATCTCACCGATATATGCTTAGACCTTCCGGATGTGGTTTCCTTTAATATGTATTCAGGATGGTATAAGGATGTGCCGATTGACGAGACAAGCAATGCGGAGATAGAGTGGATAAGAAGGAGCGGCGGTGAGAACAAGCCGATTATCGTGAGTGAGTTCGGTGCGGCGGCTATATACGGCTATCGTGACAGAGCACACTGTAAATGGAGCGAGGAGCGTCAGGCTGACATCATAAGGGATAATCTTGAGGTTTACATGAACGATGATGACATCTGCGGAGTGTTCGTCTGGCAGTTTTCGGACTGCCGTGTAACTGAGGAGGAGTGGTTTGCGACAAGGGCGCGCTGCCACAACAACAAGGGAGTTGTGGACGAATACCGCAGACCGAAGCTCGCTTTCGACACGGTAAAGGAAATGTATGGGAAATATAGAAAATAATGTATAAAATACAGATAATAAGCTTGTCATAATGATACACTCGGTGGTAATATGTAACATATATAAAATACATCGGAAGAAGGATTGGATTGTTATGGGGAACAGTAATTATGAAGAGCTTAAGCTCTCGAACAGGACAAGCATGGTGGCATACAGCATAATGAACCTTATTCTGGTTGCGTGTTACCTGGTTGAGGTTATCAGGCAGAGCAGAACGGTGGGCTATTTTGTTGTGTTCTGTCTTTTTGCGCTTGTGCCTTATGTGTTATGTCTGGCACTCTATATGAAGAATAAGGGAACTTCTGTTCTTAAGTATGCAATTTCAGGTGGGTATGCGGTTTTTTATCTTTTCATTATATTTACAACCGTATCGCCTGTGGCTTATGTGTATGCATTCCTGATTGCCGTGGTTCTTGTGTCTTACAACGATATCAAGGTTTCGGCGGCATTTACGGGACTCGTATCACTCGGCAATATAATTCAGGTTGCATACAGTGGTTTGTCGGGACAGCTTGCAGCGGAGGATGCTGCCAATACAGAGATAAGGGTTGCATCTGTTCTTCTGTTCTCCGGATATCTTATGATGGCAACTTATGTATCAAAAAAAATAAATACGGGACGGCTTAAGCAGGTTGAGGAAGAGAAAGAGC
>ENA-OPSJ01001173-OPSJ01001173.1-human-gut-metagenome-genome-assembly--contig:-NODE-1173-length-20728-cov-5.261501_pt1 | contig 20728 bp, 19 predicted proteins | sample MGYA00241801_ERZ501893 | MGnify/ENA primary metagenome ERZ501893 (study PRJEB25962, sample SAMEA2042219) | human gut metagenome | biome: human gut; feature: human-associated habitat; material: faeces...
GTTGCTCAGGTACTTATAAATAAAGTTAAATCAAAGTGTTGCGGAATTAAGGTTTTATTGCTTTTGCAAGCAAATTGCCGCTTCATATTGTAAAACGCTTTAAAGGTGGCACTCATATTTATACATAAACAAATGATTATCAAACATATCGTGGTATGGAGAGTAAAAGATTAAAGTGTTCGCCACTTTATCCATCTGACCACATAACAACGGTAGAACATTGCTGCTGAGTATCGTCCGGAATGCTATCGTTAAACCTGAAAAAAGGTACTTCATAACCCTCATGCGACTGTCGTGAGGGTAACATAGAGAACATCTTTTCGCGAACAATGCCGCTTACAGACAAGCTGAATCACATAGACTACAATTGGTATCTTGTCAGAACCAAACCTGGACACGAAAAGGAACTGTGTTCTATTATTGAATGCTGTAAGTCTGAAACCAAAAACATTTTGGAAGCGTATTGCCCCACCCACACAACGGTAAATGTTTACCACGGAGGCAACGAACGCAGGATGCCTCTGTTTGACGGTTATGTATTCGTGCTCGCAACACAAAAAGCACTTGCTGACTTTATCAGAGATAAATATCCTAACGCATCCATACGTTACAACCGTAAACAAGCGAAAGAAGACAAGGCCACCCCTTGCACAATACCCGAAGTACAGATGAAAGCGTTTATGGACTTCAATGAAAACTATGCAGACAAGGTGGTTGTGCTGGAACGACCTTATGCAGACTACGCAAAAAATCCCAACGAGCATAACATACCGAACGAAATAGTGCGCGTGCTCGACGGTCCACTGGCTGGATGCGAGGGTTATGTTTGTCGCTTCCGCCGCAAACGCGGACTTGTCTTCGAGGTGCAAGGCGTTATGCCGGGCAGTCACCTGACCGTTTACTACCCCAACATATACGAACTGCACGTTGTTCGCCTGCACAATGCAGAGGGCGACCGCTTGTCAATAGGCACAGAGAAAGACCGTGCGGCCGACCTGCTGGTTGGCGTTCTTCAAGCCTGTGGATGTGGAAAACGTACACTCTCTATGTTACATTACATCATAGAACACCTTGCGGCCAACTTGTCGTTAACCTCATTATGCCTTGATTTACTGAAACAAAACCACAAGGCCTTGAGCCACAGGCTGGCAGAAATGACAAACGAAGAAGCCGGACAGCTGTTGAACTTAGCCAGATATGAACATGACAACAATGGCTATGTGCGCAAAGCTTATAGTAAACTTATAATTAGGCCATTCCTTACACCGACGTCAGGCATTGACATGGAAGGCAAAGGTGAAATTACATTTAAGCATGATGAGTTTACGGAAATAATACGGAGAGTGGATATTTCCGAAGAAATATATTACCCAAGCAAGAAAAAGTCTGCCAAAGTTGCGGAAACATATTATGCCCACATCGGCCTCGTTGAGAATCATGACAGTAAGGAATACACCCTATTTGCCAACTGGGATTATTTCTTGGGAGAATACTTTCTGACATCGGGCAAAGCCAACGAACAGTTAGTAAAAGGAACTGTCAAGCATGTTGTATGTGCTACTCAAGGCGCATGTGAGAGCTCCACCATCAATGGTAAATTAAAACAAGATGAGAAAGAAAAACTCATTGAGTCTTTTCGAAATTACTCACCTACTCTATATAAAACCCTCACCGACGAGAGTTCTCCGGTTAAGGCCATCTCCGGGTTTAAGATTGGCGACAACTGCCTGAACGTCTTTGCCATCAAGTCAAAGCCAAAAGAAATAGCAACCGCAACGGACACGTTGATACACACCTGCATAAGCATATGCACGGAAATCAATACCACAAACCACCTTGCATTGTGGCGCCGGTATTTGCAGACAGTTTGGTTGCACAAGTAGATTTGGACAAGAAACAATACCGTGACATCGGAGTTTCCCACCTGCTTAATACAGCAAACACTCAAAATCAGTGAATTATACAATGTCTGATACTATCACAAATACAACACTCATCGGACAAGCAAAATGTGAAGACAAGCCCGGCTTAGTAGCTTATGCAAGCTCACACGTTGAAAAGCTGCAGGATGAGGGGCGATATTCGCACGCGACATATTTCGATTGACAAAAGACACTATCCGGGACGGCAGGCTCACTTACAACCAGCGACTCAAAGGCAATAAAATTTCTATCTGGTGGGAAACTTTGCTCCAGAAAATTACGAATAGACACACACCCAGACAATCCCACCTTATTTCTGTCATTTCTGCGGGAACCCCTCAGGAACGCTGGAAACAGTATGACTCATACCTTGCGGCAGCATCAACCGCAACCTGAAAAGGATTGGCAAAATGATAAGTGTTGACTATCCGCTCAACCTGCCCGTAGCCAATCATTCTTGGAAGAAAATACGCAAAGCGATAGAATGAGAGTAATACTGTAATTCAAGATAAATAAAGCCTGTTGCTGTTTCTGCACCTTAATTATAATCTATAAAAAGTGGCAACGGTTTCATATCATCACCATTTCCATACCATTGCCGCGCTGTTTTCAGGATAAGTGCCTCATACGCCAATGTCATATCTGACTTTCTTAATTGGCTAAGGTTGTCTAAGCGTCATGAGACATATACGGACTAAATATATTTTTTAATCAAATAACAGGTAAAACAATGATGGCGGATTTTTCGTTTGTACTGTTTTGCACCACTTACAAGCAAAAGTCGTTGTAGAGTCCGTCATTTCATAATAATAATAATAAATGACCAATAGTTCAGCTAACAACAAGCGCATAGCAAAGAATACTATACTATTATACATCAGAATGTTCTTCATCATGGCGGTGACGTTGTTCACGAGCCGCGTTGTACTGAACACCCTTGGCGTAGTTGATTTCGGTATATATAACGTGGTCGGGGGCGTGGTGGCCATGATGGGCATTCTCAACGGTGCAATGGCCGTTTCCACCCAAAGGTATCTGACGTTCGAGCTTGGACGTGGTGACATGGTGCGCCTGAAACAGGTGTTCAGCGTCTGTTTAACCATATTCTTTTTATTGTCGGTAATTGTCGTCATCTTGGCCGAGACGATAGGCCTGTGGTTCTTGCACAACAAGATGGTTATACCGGCTGAAAGGATGACGGCCGCCAACTGGGTTTACCAATACTCCATCCTTGCCTGCATATTGTCGTTGGTGGTCAATCCATTTAATGCGACCATCATTGCGCATGAGAGGATGAACGTCTACGCATACGTCAGCATACTTGAGGTTTCATTGAAACTTGCCGTTGTTTATCTGTTACTCGTCATCCCTGCCGACAGACTGTCCACATACGGACTGCTGATTTTGACAAGCCAAGCCATCGTCGCTTTTACATATATTGTTTATTGTTGGCGTCATTTCAAGGAAACACATTACCACTTTTATTGGGAACGCCCCCTGTTCATCGAATTGGTGTCATATTCAGGTTGGAATCTGTTTGGCTCAGTGTCCACACTTGTCAAAGGGCAGGGATTGAACATCCTGTTGAACATGTTTTTCAATCCGGCGGTAAATGCGGCTCGCGGCATAGCATACCAGATAAATTCTGCAATTACACAGTTTTTCACTAACTTCTATACGGCGGTTCGTCCGCAAATAACGAAATATTACGCACAGGGCGACATGGAAGATATGCTGAAATTGGTCTTCAGAAGCTCGAAATTTTCATTTTACCTGATCATGCTCATTTCCATGCCTATTGTCATAGAAGCACCGTATATCGTAAACTTATGGCTTGGGCAATTGCCGGAATACGTCGTGCCGTTCACAAGGCTGATTATTGTGATTTCAGCTATAGATGCAATGGCTACACCATTGATGACCGCCGCACATGCCACAGGTCATATCAGGCTTTACCAGTTTTCGGTCGGGACAATGACAATCCTCAATCTGCCCATTTCGTATGTGTTCCTGAAACTTGGCGGACAGCCGCTTACGGTATTCTATGTCTCGCTTTGCATTTCAACTATCTGCCTCTTTATGCGGCTGTGGATTGTCCACAGCCTGATGGACTTCCCCGTGAAACGCTATATAATTCAGGTGTTCGGTTCCTGTGTGTTCATTTGCGCTGTGGCATTAATTATACCACTAACTATCCACTTGCTGTTACGTGAAAATTTTGTCAATGTCATGATTGTATGCTTGGTGTGTGTCCTATCCACTATAACTACCGTATATGGATTGGGACTCACTAAACATGAGCGTGGACTTGTCGTGGATATCCTTAGAAAGAAAATCTTACACAAAAAGTAAACAATGGTCAAACTTGCCACTCATGATGCCTGCACCGGATGTGGTGCATGTGCTTTCAAGTGCCCTAAACAATGCATCTCGATGAAAGAGGATGCAATCGGACAGATATACCCATTAATTGACAGCACAAATTGTATTGAATGCTATTCATGTGAGAAAGTATGCCCGATACTAAATGAACCAACATTCTGTCAGTCGAAAAAGGCGTATGCCGCATGGTCTAACGATAAGGAAGAAAGACGGACTTCGGCTTCAGGCGGAATTGCCATAGAAATGTATAAGTACGCTATCTCAAATGGCTGGCTTGTGGTAGGGGCTGTGCAAAACAAGGATTTTTCTGTTTCCCACAAAATGGTCTCTACCTATGAAGAACTTGCCGCATTCAAGAATTCAAAATATGTATTCAGCGATGCTTATGCTGTCTTTTCCGAAATCAAGTCGGCCTTAAACTTTAAAGATAACAAGAAAGTATTGTTTATAGGCTTACCGTGTCAAGTGGCAGCATTGAGAAAGCTGTTTCGTGACAATGAAAATCTCTTACTCGTAGAGGTTGTGTGCCATGGCACAACACCTTTCTCATATTTGAAGCAACACATTGACATATTATCAAGTAGGTATGGAAAAACGGCCACGCGGATGTCGTTCAGAGACCCTATACTTAACACTTACACTTTTACTTTAACCTTATATAACAAAAAAGGAGAGCTGTTCTACGCCAAACGGACAAAAGATGGCGACACCTATCAATTCGGCTACCACCGCGCCGTGTCGTATAGAGAAAACTGTTATCAGTGCCGTTTTGCTAAGCCTGAACGCAATGCCGACATCACAATAGCTGATTACCACGGACTTGGTCTTTCAGCACCATGCAGCTTCAGCGCCCGGAAGGTGTCGTTGATTCTTGAGAACACCTCCAATGGAAGTGCATTTGTCGACAGCCTAATACACAACCGATGTATCCATGCCGAGCAACGTCCGCTTGAAGAACCTTTCAAGGGCGAGGCTCAATTAAGACATCCGTCACAGAAAAACAAGTACAGGTTGATGTTCGAAAAGGAAATAACGGCAAGCCTTGGGGATTTTGAAACGGCAATCACTAAACCGTTCAAAAGATATAATCGAGATTTGCGTATAAAGAACTTGATATACTATCCTTATCGAATGGCACGCAAAATTGTGAAAAAAATAACGAGATGAATATAAAAATCGGGATAATAACAATACATAATTCTACCAATTATGGCGCATGTCTCCAGTCCTGGGGATTATATAAGTACCTTGTCGATGAAGGATATGATACAGAAATAATAGACCTTCATCGCCCTGTACATAAAGATTACATTTACAGCGATAAGTATACAGACTACAATGGCAAATGTGTCACTGCTCGAAAATGGACGTTGAAAAAGTTTTTGAAACGGTACGTCTTTAAGAAAAAGATTCCTGATTATATGCTTAAAAGGAATTTGAAATTTGATAGGTTTAACAAAAGGATAAGACTTTCCAACCCTTACCGTAGTATTGATGAACTTTATGCTGCACCTCCTCTTTATGATATCTATGTTACAGGTAGCGATCAGGTCTGGAATCCGACACAACCGTTTTGCATTGAACCATATTTCTTAACTTTTGTCAATAACCCCAATGCACGTAAAATATCTTATGCCGCAAGTATAGGCATAGAAAAACTTACAGATAAAGAGGAGTCGGACTTCAAACGCTGGCTTGAGGATTATGACATCATCTCTGTGCGTGAAAGTGAAGCGAAAACGTTACTGGAGAGTTTTGTAAATAAAAAGATATATCAGGTGGCAGACCCGACTTTCCTCCTTGGTGTGGATTATTGGCGATCTATAGCATCAAGTCCTAAAATCGATGAACCTTATATATTGTGCTTTAAGCTATACAATGGCAATCACTTGGTAAAGTATTCTTCTGAGATAGGGAAACAAGCTAATATGAAAGTCATTGTTTTGCCTAATGGAGATGATATAGAGGGATGTGAGATTGTCCGTGATGCAGGCCCTGAAGAATTTTTAGGGTACATTGCCAATGCAGAGATGCTAATTAGCGACTCATTTCATGCAAATGTGTTTGGAATACTGTTAGGCGTTAAAAACCAGTGGGCATATATTAAGCCTGACAATAACCGTGGCAGCAGATTGAAGACATTGTTTGATACTTTTGGCTTATCTGAGCATTTCATAAGTCCTGATTTGTCTGATTCTTATGAAAAACTTGTCAGCTTGAAAAAGCATCCTGATTTCATAAACAAAGCCATAAAAAAAGAGATGACGCTTTCTCGTGACTTTTTAAACCAATCCATAAAGAAATGAATATAGGCAATATAAAAGACTGTTTTGGCTGTGGCGTATGCGCCACTGTTTGTGCCCGTCATATTATTGACATAAGGCTTAATGCCGACGGTTTCTATGAACCGCAAATTACTGATGCAGCTAAGTGTACCGATTGTGGCCTGTGTACGGAGGTTTGCTCATATTCGCATGAAGGATTGGCTTTAACGGATGCTTGTATAAAAAGTTATGCTGCATGGAGCAACGACACACAAGTACGCCGTAAGTGTTCATCTGGCGGTGTGGGTTTCGAGGTCGGGCGAACACTGATAGGCAAAGACTATAAAGTCTGCGGTGTAAGGTATAACCCTGATACAAACCGTGCCGAGCATTATATTGCCACAACCGTTGAGGAACTCATCCCTTCAATCGGCAGTAAATACATCCAAAGTTACACCGTAGATGGATTTAAGGCCATAAACCGCAAAGAAAAATACCTCGTAACGGGAACACCTTGCCAGATTGATTCGTTCAGACGGTACATACGGAAGTTCCGCTGTGAGGATAATTTCATATTGATGGATTTTTTCTGCCACGGTGTGCCGTCGATGTGGCTTTGGCGGAAATATGTGGCTGAGGTGGAAAAGAAAATAGGGAAAATCACATACGCATCGTGGAGGAACAAGCTCACAGGATGGCACGACTCTTGGGCGATGTCAATGGACGGAGAAAAAACAGGCGAAAAAGTTGATTGGCACGACTCCTACAATATGTTAATAAGGGGGAAAAAAGGTTTCTATAATTCAAGGTTGTCACAAGGCGACCCGTTCTACCGCCTGTTCCTTAGCGATTCGTGCCTCGGAAAAGCATGTTATGACAAGTGCAAGTTCAAGTACGACCATTCCTCGGCAGACATCCGCATCGGTGACTTGTGGGGCAAGACTTACAAGGACAATGAAGACGGCGTGAGTGCTGTAATAGCTTTCACTTCAAAAGGCGATGAACTTCTGCATCAATGTAACTGCACGTTGGTGGAACATACGTTTGAAGTAATAGCAGAATTTCAAATGAAAACAAATCCAATCGCACCAGCATACACATCAAAAGTATGGGACAATCTGCATGACGCTGACCGTTCTTTATCCCAAGCTGTGAAATACCCGAATAGAGTATTACGCATAAAAAGGTGGAAAGGACGCATGAACCATCTTCTGCGTATCATAAAAATTAAATATCAGTTCAAATGAAAATAAGGACAATAACTTGTCATGATGTCAACAATTATGGGGCTTCGTTGCAGGCACTGGCTCTGCAAACGTACCTTGCAAGCTTAGGACATGACGTGAAAATCATAGATTATTTGCCAAGCTACAGTATTCCATACAATATGTGGAAAGTCCATCCAAGCTCGCATCTCTACACATTGTCTAAATATTCCCATATAGTCAAGTTGTTTTGCGCGGCACGGCGATATTTTCAGTTAAAACCTACTTTCGGGCGAAAAAGAGCTTTTCAAGATTTCAATAAAAAATTCCTTTTGCTGACACGGCATTATAATACTTATTCAGAATTGGCGCAGGATCCCCCTGAGGCTGACTTGTATATTGCCGGAAGCGACCAGATCTGGCGTACAAACATGGACAATGGTAAAGACCCTTCTTATTATCTCCAATTTGGTGATTTACGCACACGGCGCATATCCTATGCAGCAAGTTTCGGCTTACCATCCATTACTGACGGATTGGATTTTCTTGTAAGGACATATCTGTCAACATTCGATGCTATTTCTGTCCGTGAAAGATCAGGGATGACAATTCTTGACAAGTTGGGCGTTCAAGGAACCTGGGTTGTTGACCCCGTGTTCCTTCTAAATGGTACAGAATGGCAAGACTTACTGGAAATAAAAGAACGGAAAATAAAAGAGCCGTATCTTTTAATCTATGACTTGAACCATGGTTGCATGAAAGAGGAAAAGGAGCGTTTCGCAACAGACTACGCCAAAGCAAAGGGCTTGAAAATTGTGGCAATTAACGATGTTAGAAATACTCCATACGCCCAAATAAACATCAATGACGGTAGCCCTGTTGATTTTGTAAACCTAATTAAAAATGCAGAATATGTAATATCAGACTCTTTCCATGCCACGGCTTTCTGTACAATCATGCACACACCGTTCAGTGTCTATTTCAATCGTCCGCAAGCGGTACGCATTTCGGATTTTCTTTCCATGCTCGGACTGGAATATCGGATGAACAACCCCAAAGTCATGGGAACTGTAATTGATTGGAATAAAGTGCAATTGCTGTTAGATGAGCAAATAAAGCTCTCAAAAGATTATCTACTTCAAAATATTCGGTAAGATTCTATGATTTTCGCGATAGAACTTTTATTGGAGGCTTTCTTATGTTATAAGGTTTGGATTGAGAAAGATCGAACAAGGCTATTTTTATGGTTTATGACTGCCATGATAATGCTTATGCCGTCTTTCAAATTAATGCCGGGAATACCCGCTGTAAATTGGATGTTTCCCGTTATCTGCCTTCTGCGCATAATAAAAGAAAAAAGTCTGAAGGAAAATTGGAAAAATTTCCCCTTAAAATATATTTATGGGGTTATTCTTGCTTTTCATTTCTTACAACCATTGTTCGTAAGCTGGCGTGGCATGGGGTCTACATATTTTTACGTCATCCAATATGTTATGACAACCTACCTTCATGTGTTTCTTGGATTCTGCATCGCTCCCGATTACAAGAAACTAATGGAACACAAGAAATGGATGTATTCATTATTGTTGATATTGTTTGTCATTGCTGTAATCTGTAGAGTGACGACTTATAATTTCATTTCCAACACATTAAGCGAGGAAAGCATTTGGACTTCCGATCGTGCGCAGTCAGAGCGTGGATTCCGTGTTACGGCAACCCTGTCGTCACCGAATATTTTTGGATTTGTATGCGTGTTCTTCGCCATTCTTATTTTGAATTATAAAGACAAGATAACGACAAAATGTGGAATGTTCCTATTGATTCTAATAAACCTTGTGTTGTGTGGCACACGTGCTCCAATGGTAGGTCTTATGGCTTCTATCGCCATTTTCGCGCTTTTTGTCAATAAAGGGAAACTTGTCAGAACCACTTTAATTGCAATAATAGGCCTATTATTCATTGTAAATATAGTTGGTGTCGATTCAACAGTTAGCCAGTATATAAATGGTGTTGTTGACATTTTCACCACAGGAGGCCAAAACACGGGAGGCAGTTCGACTGATTTACGGGATCGGCAGTTGGCAGTGGCTACGGCTTTCGGAATGGACAATCCGATTTGGGGTATGGGACAAGGTTTTTGTTCGGCCATGCAAGATGAGACGTCAAATTTGTACGTTTTTTACGACAGGGACTTGGCCGGCGCGGAAAGCTACATATTCTATATGTTCATTGATTATGGTTTTGTTTATACAGGGCTTATAGCAATCTATTTTATTGTCTTGTTTTATAATTATTTCCGCAACTATCCAAAAAACAAGAGGATTCTCATGCTGGCTGTTCCTATGACAATTGCTTTACTGACTCACCTGTTGACATCTCGTCCGGATAACTCTTGGCAGATCTTCATGCCATTGATGGGTGCGTGCTTGTATATGATAAAAAAGAACGAACATAAATTACCAGCAAAATTAATTTATGAATAAAAAAAGTTTGTTGTTCGTAATCCACCGACTTGATGCCGGTGGTGCGGAAAAAAGTTTGGTGTCGCTTCTCAATTCCCTGCCTCTAAATCAATTCAATATCGACTTGATGTCTGTTGACCCAACAGGAATATTTCGCAGTCAAGTGCCGTCGTCAGTCCATATAATAGACACTCCACGCGAGCTGATATGTCAGTTCACTAAAATTTCAGACAAGCGTTTTTGGCGTTGTGCAACCTTGAAATTATGTGCTGTAAAAATGAAAGGCATCATAGGAGATCATATGAGGGGGAAGCAAAGCCGAAAACGGCGTTGTCATCACCAATATTATAATGATATATGGCGTAACAGTATACCTGAATATCCAAAAGTGTATGATGTGGCCATAAGCTATATTGACGGGCTCAATTATTATGTTATAAACCATGTGAGGGCGAAAAAGAAGATATTATGGTGTCATAACGATTATAACAAACTTGATTTTGTTGCAGATTACGACAAGCCATATTATGAAAAGGCGTACAGAATTTGCACGATAAGCGAATTGTGCAGGAAATCGCTCATCGAAAATTTTCCGCAGGCGAAAGATAAGATAGAAGTTGTTGAGAACATATCTTCATCGCGACTAATCAGCGCACAAGCAGAGAATATAGATGAAATGGAACAATCCGGCGATGGTTTTATCAAGGACAACAGATTCAAGATTGTATCTATAGGACGGTTGACTGAGCAAAAAGGTTTCGATTACGCAATAGAAGCCGCAAGGATATTGAAAGATAATGGTATGAGCTTTTGTTGGTACATTTTGGGAGAAGGGCCTCTGAGAAATGTGCTGGAGGAGAAAGCCAAGAAAACAGGTGTTGCCGAATGTATAAAGTTCATCGGTATTCGTTCTAATCCTTATCCTTATATAAAACAAGCAGATATTTATGTAATGCCATCGCGCTATGAAGGTAAAAGCATAGCCTTGGATGAAGCAAAAATATTGTGTAAGCCGATAGTTGTTACTAATTATCCGTCTGTTCACGATGCCATTGAGGATGGCAAGGACGGACTTGTGGTTGAAATCAATGCGCCAGCCATAGCATCGGGAATTTTAAAACTTCATAACAATAGCATCCTTCGTAATATGCTCATACAGAATTTGGGCAGAGAAGATTGCGGTAATGAAAAGGCAGTGGTTAAAAAGTTTCTTGATTTGATAAACTAAAAAAGTTATGATTATCACTAAAGACGATTTACATGAATACTTATCATGTGACAAGACAGCTTTATGTAAAGAATATCGTCGCCCTAAATGGGATGACGATATATGGAAGTTTGAACGTGCCTTACGCTTTCACGAATATTATTACAATAATAAAAGACAGAACCCTCTGAACAGAATATTTTGCAAATATTGGGCTTGGAGGCATCACATACTTGGCTTGCGGTTAGGTTTTACAGTCCCGATAAATGCGTGTGGTAAAGGACTGAGATTAAGTCATTACGGCTCTATCGTAATTAACGGAAATGCAAAAATTGGTGATTTTTGCGACATTCACTCTGGCGTAAACATTGGTCAAAAGGGGGGGGGTAAAATTAACAGCATAAATGTTCCAACTATCGGGAATCATGTTTGGATAGGGCCTGGCGCGAAATTGTTTGGAAAGATTTTCATCGCTGACCATTGTCAGATTGGAGCAAACGCTGTTGTTAATAAGGATTTCAATATACCCTATTCAATCATTGCAGGAGTTCCTGCAAAAGTATTAAAGACCTCAAAATAAATTAGCAAATGCGTATATTACATATAACAAATTGCCTCAGAGGGGGTGGAATTCAGAATTTTCTTTTGTCGCTTTTACCTGAACAAGTAAAGCAAGGACATGAAGTGACATTAATCGTGATTGAACGATATGACTATGATTATTGCAGACATTTAGACTCTATTTTAACATCGAATGGAGTAAAAGTGATATGCCTTGATAAAATTAGGCATAATAAGAAGTCTATGCTTTATACAGTGTTGGCTTGTAGAAAGCTCACGAAGAAGATGAAACCAGACATAGTAAATACGCATGGCATCATGGCTCATGTTTATGGGGCAGTGTCTGTTATTGGCAAACAATTTCCACAAGTGATAACTGTACACAATGCGCCTGAACCTTGGCCGTTGAGTTGTAGATTGCTTTGCAATGATAAACCGCTTATTTTCTGTTCAAGTTCAGCATTTGATATGCGTCAACAGAATGCTACGAAAATGGTGGCTATAGACAATGGCATATCTCCTGATATAGTCAGAAGTAATGTCAGCGTAGACCTGAAAAAAGAATTGTCTTTGAAATATTCAGATAAGGTTATCGTGCTAGTCGGCTCATTGCGCCCACAAAAGAACTACGAGTTTCTTAAAGATATTGTTGATGAGGCCAAAGACCCTTCACTGCATTTTTGTGTTTGTGGAGGAAATTATGGTGAAGGCTATATCCAGGCTTCCGTGTTTAACGGATATGAAAAGAATATTCATCTGTTGGGATTGCGGTCTGATGTATCGGCTATTGAAAACTGCGCGGATTTGTTTTTGAGTTGTGCAAAATTTGAGGGGTTACCAATAGCTGTCTTGGAGGCGTATTTTAATGGCATACCGTGTGTTTTATCTCCGATACCTCAGCACAAAAACATTGCCAATGTTTACAAGGTATATATTCCAGATTCTTTTAACGCTTCTGCTTTCGTTGCAACAATAAACATGGCATTATCAGAAAAAGAAGACCATCAGGCAATATACGAAAAGAGACAGAAACAAATAGCCAAGTACAGCATCAGTGAAGCCTGTACGAAATATATAGATTTTTACAACGAAATTATTAATGACTAATAATATAACTGAAACAACAGGAAATCACCTTTGTACTGGTTGCGGCATTTGTGAAGATGTGTGCCCAACTCACTCCATACGGATAGAGTGCAGGAATGGAGAGAATAAGCCTGTCTTGAACACTGAGACCTGTCTTGGCGATAAATGCGGCAGATGCTTGAAAGTATGTCCAGGCATTGGTTGCAATTTAGTAGAAATGGCGAACAAGTTATTCTCGAATGAAAACGCAAAGGCAGACAAGTACATCGGACTTTTCCAAAATCTTCACACTGGCTACAGCTTGGACCAAGAGATTCGCTACCATTCAGCGTCAGGTGGCATGGTGAGCCAGTTCTTGATTTATCTGCTTGACAAGAAGATTATTGACGGTGCTGTGGTTACGGGATTTTCCGAGAACGACCATATAACGCCAGTATCGTATATCGCCAGAACAAAAGAGGAGGTATTAAAGGCTAGAAGTTCAAAATATTGCCCGGTGGCCTTAAACAAGGTAGGCAATGAAATCAAAAATTCTGAAGGCAAATATGTGATAGTCGGACTGCCCTGCCATATTCAAGGATTCAGGAAAAGGGCAGCAATAGACCGTAAGTTCAGTGAGCATGTCGTAGGATATTTCTCTATCTATTGTTCTTCCAACAGGACGTTTCACGCCCGAGACTTTTTGCTGAAAAAATATGGAGTTGACAAGAAGAAAATTGGATATTTCGCATTCCGTGACAATGGCTGCTTGGGCAGTCTGGTGGTGGATGCGGCAGGCAATGGGGGCGGAATTCCCTTCATTCGCTACTACGGTGCGCTCAGGAGCTTTTTCAAGCCTAGAAGATGCCTTTCGTGTATTGACCATTACGGTCAGTTGGCTGACGTATGCTTCGGCGACATTCACATTAAGCCGTACTCTGACGATGAGGTCGGCATAAGTTCTTGGATTGTAAGAAATCCTTATTTTGAAGATTTGTTCAGACAGGCAGAGGCCGACGGCTATATAAAAATTGATGTTGTTGATGCCAAAACATTGAATGAATCTCAAAAGGCCATGCTTTATCCAAAGCAACGGCGGGCCCGGGCCATAATGAATATGGACAGAATGATAGGACGAAAAACAGCACAATACGACATACAGCTTGAAAGGCCACACTTAAAAGATTATGTTTCTGAGATAGTCTGCCAATGCCAGAGGCTTGTAGGACGGCATAAGGCATTATGGTTTGTAGTAAATTACTTTTATAATCAAAAAGGAATCAATGGGAAAAACTGACAAAAAGAAAATCGGTTGTGTAGTCATTATTCATCCTGGGCAGAACAATTATGGAAGTTCGTTGCAGGGATATGCGACCATTTACAAAATCGGACAACTCGGCTACGATTACGAAATCATCCGATATATAAAGAAACGCTCAATACGCGAGTTGCTTGGCAACCTTCCAAGTCTGCTCAAGATTGGACTTATAGGGCAGATATGCTACAGGCTTAGAAAGAAGCGGGACTTGCTGCTGCACAAAGAATATAAAAGGACGAAAGCTGTACGCACGAAAGCTGTGGATGCTTTTAAGTCTAAATATCTTGATTCCGTGTCACGGTTCTATGTTGGCTTTCAAGATCTTCACAATGGCTCCTTAAATTATTCGACGGTAATGGTCGGTAGTGACCAAGTATGGGGACCGTTCAGCCTGTATTCCAAATTTTACAATCTGCTATTTGTTGATGATTCTATTCCAAAATTTTCTTATGCGTCCAGTTTCGGTGTCTCAAATATTGCTCCTTGCCAGCAAGAAGCTGTAGCTGCTTATATAAACAGAATAGATAAGTTAGGAGTAAGGGAACAACGAGGTAAAGAAATCGTCAAAGAACTTACGGGACGTGATGACGCTCAGGTCGTGTTGGATCCTACTTTGTTGTTGTCAAGAGAGGAGTGGGAGAAAAATATAGATGAACGCAGATGTGTAGTGAATGAGCCTTATATATTGTGCTATATTTTAGGTGAACGCAAAGATATCAGGCTGATGATAAAGGATTTGAGGAAAAAATCAGGATTGAAGATAGTGAATTTACCCCATATTGACAATTACCACTCAATTGACAACGAGCTTGGTGACATCAATCTGTATGATGTTGACCCGTTTGATTTCATTCATCTTGTGCGTGACGCAAAATATGTGGTTACTGATTCGTTTCATGGTTCAGTCTTTTCCATTTTGTTTCATAAAAAGTTCTTGACTTTTTACAGGCAAGACCCAAAAACTAAAGGTTCAACACACTCACGAATAGATAGCTTGTTCGGAATGTTTAAAATCAAAGACCGCATCTTTTGTGGGGGCGACATCCTTTCACAAATGCAAAATGAAATAAACTATGATTTTGTTGACAGGACTTTAGAGGAAATGAGAAAAGAGTCTGTGAAATTTTTGTCTGACTGCTTAGCTTTAAGTCAAGATGTTACTTCTAAGAGATAATAAGATTATATTTAATTATAACCTGTGCCAGCAGTGCGGGGCGTGCGGGGCGGTGTGCCCCAAAGGCGCGATAACGTTCACGATGCGTGGCGACGCGACGCACGACGTGGTGGTTGATGACGTCAAGTGCATTCGCTGCCAGAGGTGCGTCAGGGTGTGCCCGGCCAACAAGGAGGAGGACTACAAGGGGTATTTTGACGGTTTTGATAAGAAGCGTTATTTTCTCGGATATAACGCCGACAACAGCGTAAGGCGTGAAAGCTCGTCGGGCGGAGTGTGCAAAACCATCGTCATAGAGAGCCTAAGACAGGGCTTGGCTGACGGCGTTTATACGCTGCGGCGGACTGACGGTTTCCCGTTTGCCGAGGGCGAGTTCTTCACCAAGGAGAATATCCCTGACTATGAGGATATGCCCAATTCTGTTTACCACACGCTTCTTGCGTGCCGCAATATATATAAAATACGGAAATGCCAAAGGCTGATTGTCGTCGGCACGAGCTGCCAGCTGCGCGCCATGAACGCCGCGCTGAAGGGCAAGGCGGACGAGATAATTCGCGTATGTATCTTTTGCAAGCAACAGAAGACTCTCGGCTCCACGCGCTTCCTTGCCAAGATGATGGGCACGAAGGTGCCCGAAAACCGAAAATTTTTTGTCCGCTATCGCGGACAGGGCTGGCAGGGAATCGTGAGGGTGAATGAAGCGAAGCTGCCATGGAATAGGGCAGCTTCGCTTCCGTTCGGTAAACGATTGTGGACGGTGCCTGGATGCGGCATCTGTGGGGATTCTTTTGGTATGGAAGCAGGAGCGGACATCACGCTGATGGATCCTTGGACTATCTGCTCGCACAATGAGTTGGGAGAGACTTTGGTAACGGTTCATACTCAGAAGGGGGATGAATTGCTTCAACAATGTGTTTCCCTGAATCTGGAACCCCGGTCATTTTCCGAAGTGGAGCCTGCACTTTCGCTCAAGGATGTGTGGCGCAAACAAGTGACCGAGCCGGCCTACAGGGGAAGACCTTGTAAGAAACGTTATGTCCGTGCAGTCCGTGCGGAACGGAGGCAGCAAAGATTGTTGCGCATGGTGGTGGAAATGCTGCCTCGCTTACCCATTATCTGCTATCGGACTCTTGCTAAACTGCCCGATTTAAGAAACAGAATACTAAAATAACCCTTCATTCTTTTTAACGATGCAAATTAAAGTGATTACCAGACATACGCCCAATAATTACGGTTCGTTGTTGCAGTCCATTGCAACCCTCCGGGTGATTGAATCTTTGGGACATCAGTGTGAGATTATTGATTATTGGAAACGCGATGAGGTGGGACTGCAAGGAATTCTCACATCGCTGCAAGGAAAATCATTATGGAAAAACAGTTTGTTTAAACGTATGGCATACGTGGCTTTGCGGTATCCGGGTGAGAAAATAGCGGCGTTACGTTTCGATAAAATGCGTAGGCGGTATCTAAAGCTGACTCCCCGTTGCTATTCAATGGAGGAGTTGGAGTCGCTTCAAGCGGATGTGTTTATGACGGGTAGTGACCAGGTATGGGGACCGTTGCTGGATGGAGGATATGATGAAGCCTATTTTCTTTCTTTTGTAAAGGAAGGTATACGTAAGGTATCGTATGCAGGCAGCTTTGGCCGCACTGAGTTTTCGGACATTATTATTGCATCTTATAAGCGGTTACTGTCAAAATATGATGCGCTTACCGTACGTGAAAGCAGTGCCGTGAAGCTTTTAGAGGAGTGGGGGATTGACTGTGGAGGACAAGTACTGGATCCTACTTTATTGCTTGACTCCAGTCAGTGGAGTGAGTATATTGAAGAAGATGTGAAAAAAGAGTATGTATTGATTTATGAAATACATAACAATCCCCGGTTGGACGATTATGCCAAGCGTTTTGCCGCTCATGTCGGTCTGCCGTTAGTACGTGTGTCTCCTACGTTTCACCAGTTAGCCCGAGGGGGCAGATTTGTGTTTTGTCCGGAAATAGGTACATTCCTTTCGTATATCAAGAATGCACGTTACATGCTTACCGATAGTTTCCATGGAACAGCTTTTGCCATTAACTTCCATACTCCATTTCTGGAAGTGCTGCCTAACAACAAGACCGGAGCACGAAATCAAAGTATACTTCAACTGACAGGACTGGAAGACCGAATTGTCACAGATTTTAATGATTTCTCTTTAGCAGACCGGCAGATTGACTATGCTAAAGTGAATGAGATAATGCATAGAGAGCGGGAGAGATCGATGGAAAAACTGGCGGAGTTGTGCGAATGTCAGATGTGAGAATTAGTTGATATTCTTTACTCTTGAAGTGTATAACAAAATAACTTAATCAGGCTTTGCAGCCTTGAAAATCTTGCAGGTCATATAATTAATGTTTATATATGAAAATCTTACTGGCTAATAAATTCTATTACCGCCGGGGTGGTGACTGTGTCCATACACTCAACTTGGAGCAACTGCTCAAAGCGCACGGTCACGAAGTGGCAGTGTTTGCTATGGACTACCCTGAAAATCTGAAAACTCAATGGAGCAAGTATTTTCCTTCTGAGGTGAAATTCAAACTCGGAACGGGCATGATTGAGGCATTGATGAGACCGTTTGGCACGCGGGAGGTACAGCGGAAGTTCAATGCGCTGCTCAATGATTTCCATCCGGATGTGGTACATCTCAACAACATCCATTCGCAACTTTCGCCGGTCATTGCAGAGATGGCGCACGAAAGGGGTATAAAGGTGGTGTGGACCCTACACGACTATAAATTGCTGTGCCCTCGATACGATTGTTTGCGGAATGGGGAAACGGTATGTGAATCCTGCTTTGCAGACAAGCACAAGGTGTTGGAATATAAATGCATGAAAAACTCGAAAGTAGCAAGTTTCCTCTCTTATGGCGAGGCAATGAAATGGCACCGGGAGCGCTTGGAGAACTGCACGGACGCTTTCGTCTGTCCTTCACAATTTATGCGCGACAAGATGAAGCAGGGTGGATTTGCTGCTGCAAAGTTGCACACATTGTGCAATTTTATCGATGTAGCCCCATGTGTGGCCGATGATTACAGTCAACGTGATGATTATTATTGCTTTATCGGCCGCCTTTCGCACGAGAAAGGTGCCAAGACTCTGATTGAAGCGGCCAATGCGTTGCCGCAACATAAACTGGTGATTATTGGGGGAGGTCCTTTGGAAGACGAGTTGAAGTCTATGGCAGGCAAGCACATTGAGCTGGCAGGCTTTAAACAGTGGAGCGAAATCAAGCGCTTGGTGGGCAAAGCCCGTTTCTCGGTCATCCCATCGGAATGGTACGAGAACAATCCGCTTTCGGTGATAGAAGCTCAGTGCTTGGGTACTCCGGTGCTGGGTGCCCGGATTGGAGGTATCCCTGAATTGATATCAGAGGAAACGGGCATGACTTTCGAAAGTCGCAATACGGCCGACTTAAAGAAAAAAATTGAAGCGATGTACGGTCGGACTTTCAACAATACTAAGATTGCTGTCGCTTCACATAAGCGTTATAATGCGGAAAGGTATTATAATGAAATAATCACAGTGTATAAAATGTAAAAATATTATAATATTTATGGCTTATCAAAAAACTGTTCCTACTCCTACGGATGCAAGTATTATCCTGACTTATCGTTGTCCCATGAAGTGCAAGATGTGCAACATCTGGTTTAATCCCACCAACAAAAGCGAAGAGATAAAAGCGAGTGATTTGAGAACACTGCCTAAGTTGAAGTTTATCAACCTGACGGGTGGCGAACCTTTCGTCCGCGAGGATTTGGCAGAGATTGTGGAGGAATGCTACCGGCATACCGACCGTATTGTCATTTCGACGAGTGGATGGTTTGAGGATCGTGTGGTGGCGCTGGCAAAGAAGTTTCCAAATATCGGCATCCGCATCTCTATCGAGGGATTGAGTTGTAAGAACGATGAACTGCGCGGTCATGCGGGTGGCTTCGACAAGGGACTTCGCACACTGCTGACATTGAAGGAAATGGGGCTGAAGGATATCGGTTTCGGCTGCACGGTGTCTAACAATAACTCTAAAGACATGCTTTCGCTCTATCAACTGAGCAAGAGCTTGGGGATGGAGTTCGCCACAGCGGCTTTTCATAATTCGTACTACTTCCACAAAGAAGACAATGTAATCACTAATAAAAATGAGGTGTGTGGTGACTTCAAGCAACTCATTGAATGGCAGCTGAAGGAGCGTCATCCGAAGAGCTGGTTCCGTGCCTGGTTCAATATGGGGTTGATAAATTATATTGAAGGCGGTCGCCGTATGTTGCCTTGTGAGGCCGGTTCGGCTAACTTCTTCATTGATCCGTTTGGCGATGTGTTTCCCTGCAACGGGCTGGAAGAGAAATACTGGAAAAAGTCGATGGGGAATATTCACGAAACTCCCGACTTTATGACCATATGGGAGAGTGAGCAGGCACAGGAGGTTCGCGCCATGGTGCGCCGTTGTCCCAAAAACTGCTGGATGGTGGGTACGGCTTCGCCGGTAATGCACAAATATATTAAGTATCCGCTGAAATGGGCGTTAATCAATAAACTGAAATCACTGCAAGGGAAAGATATTTGTCTGGAACCGAAATGGTGCGATGTAGGGCAAGACTCTTGTCAAGGTGATTTAAGGGAGAAATTCTGATGAAACTAGTAGTTACCGGCACCCGTGGTATCCCAGATATCATGGCTGGCGTAGAGACGCATTGCGAGGAACTGTTGCATGTTATTAGACATAAAATAATATAATTCACTTGATAGTTATCCTTATATGAAAAATAAAAGCTATATTTGTGATAAAATCTCGAATGAAGCAATTAAAGTATGATTATTCAATTTACAATAGGAAATTTTCTATCTTTCAAAGAACAGTCTACATTGTCATTAGCGGCATCGGCTTTGAAAGAAATACAGGTTCCGGCTGAAGATATAATCTTTAGTGTAGGGACTGCCGGATTATTGTTAATGAAGAGTGCGGTTGTTTACGGTGCCAATGCATCCGGTAAATCCAATTTCATTAAAGCATTTGAGTTCTTCAAGTGGTATGTGATAAATTCATCGAAGGATATTCAGGCAGGGGAACGTGTCAATCCTTAATTCCGCAACACTATTACAAATATAACTTTTTAAGTACCTGAGCAACAAA
>ENA-OPSJ01001180-OPSJ01001180.1-human-gut-metagenome-genome-assembly--contig:-NODE-1180-length-20611-cov-2.837468_pt1 | contig 20611 bp, 20 predicted proteins | sample MGYA00241801_ERZ501893 | MGnify/ENA primary metagenome ERZ501893 (study PRJEB25962, sample SAMEA2042219) | human gut metagenome | biome: human gut; feature: human-associated habitat; material: faeces...
TCAAATATAACAGTTATTAAATTTCCTAAAATATGTGAAATATCAACTGGAATTTGTTTACTGTTTCTTATCATTGAAGTAAATGATAAATGCTCCCATCACGGCAACAGCAAGAATAACGCCCCACTCTGGTGCATTGACCCAATTTGCAAAGATGGCACCACTTATATACCCAACAATTACGGTTACGATCATTGCTAAAATCGCTTTCCCCATACAATCACGCTCCTCGTCAAATTCCGATTTGTTGAACTAAGCCGAGTATACCATACCAGCCAATAAAAGAATACCCCTCTAGGGGAGAATTGGCTGAAAAAAGCGTTCAAAGTGCGCCGCAGAGCACTTCGAACGCGAACCATAAAAATATTATTTCCATCCCCGGTCGGTGGGGTCCAGCATCCCGGCGGCGGAATACACCAGCGCGTTGCAGATGGCAGCGGCAACATTGCTGCCGCCCTTGCGCCCCATGGCAACAATGGCGGGCACGCCGTGGGCGGTGCACACCTCAAACAGCCGCTCCTTGCTCTCCACCACGTTCACAAAGCCCACCGGCACCCCGATGACCAGCGCAGGGCGCAGCCCGGCGGTTTCAATCAAATCGGCAATGGTCAGCAGCGCTGTGGGTGCATTGCCCACCGCAAGGATGGCACCGGGGTGCTCGGCGGCGGCTCTTTGCATGGACGCCACCGCCCGGGTGGTGCCGTTGGCCTTTGCCAGCGCGGCCACTTCCGGGTCGGCCATGTAGCACAGTGCCATGCCGCCCAGCCGCGCAAGGCCCGGCTTTGTAATGCCGGAAAGCACCATGTTGGTGTCGGTAACGATGGGGGCAGCGGCTTGCAGCGCTGCCACGCCCGCCGCCACCGCGCCGGGGGTAAAGCGCAGGTTGCGGGCGTAGTCGAAATCTGCGGTGGTGTGGATGACCCGCTTGACCACAGCGGCAGTCTCCGGCGGCGGGGTCAGACCCATTGCGTCCAGCTCTGCGGTGATGATGGAAAGGCTCGTCCGCTCGATATCGGCGGGCAGATGGTGCTGTGGGGTCATACGGTGCTCCTCCCTTCCAGTCCCATGGCGGCGTACAGGGCGTTCATGTCCAGCGCCCGGCGCACGCCGTCGGCCAGCAGGTCAAACTGCTGCTGCCGGTACTCCTGCATGGAGAGCAGCGGTGCATCGGCAGGGGAGATGCCCTTGCGGCTGCACAGCAGCTGCACCAGCTTTTCGGTCAGTTCCCCGGTATCAAACAGCCCATGCAGATAAGTGCCCGCCACGTTGTCCTTTACGCAGCCCTCGGCGCTGCCGTCCGCAAGGCGGCAGAAGGGTACACCCTGCACGGCAGTGCGTCCGGTATGGATCTGGTAGCCGGTCAGCGCTGCCCCCGCCAGCTGCGGCGCGGTGACGGTGGCGGTGTCCTGCGTGCGGTGCTTTGCGTCCGTAAACACGGTTTGGGTGGGCAGCAGCCCCAGCCCGCGCACGGTCTGGCTGCGTCCGCTCTCAGTGCCCTCGGGGTCGGCAAGAGTATCGCCCAGCATCTGGTAACCGCCGCACACGCCCAGCACCGGCGTGCCGGAGGTTGCCAGCTTCTGTACCGCAGCTTCCAGCCCGCACTGCCGCAGCCAGAGCAGGTCATCTATGGTGTTTTTTGTGCCCGGCAGAATGACCACATCCGGTGCGCCCAGCTGCCGGGGGCTTTGCACATACCGCACGCTCAGCAGCGGGTGCTGTTCCAGCGGCATGAAATCCGTAAAATTGGAGATATGCGGCAGCCGCAGAATGGCAGCATCCAGCGGTTTGACGGCGGTGTTGCTTTCCAGCCGGGAGGAGAGGGAATCCTCGTCCTCGATGTCCACCCGCAGGTAGGGCACAACGCCCAGCACGGGCAGATGGGTCTTTTCTTCCAGCATGGTAAGGCCGGGTTTCAGGATGGCGGCATCGCCCCGGAATTTGTTGATGACCAGCCCCTTGATGCGTGCCCGCTCGGCGGGTTCCAGCAGTTCCACCGTGCCGTACAGCTGCGCAAACACGCCGCCCCGGTCGATATCGCCCGCCAGCAGCACCGGTGCATCCACCAGCTTTGCCAGACCCATGTTGACGATATCGTCCGCTTTCAGGTTGATCTCTGCCGGGCTGCCCGCGCCCTCAATAACGATGATATCCACCTCTTCGGCCAGACTATTGTACGCGGCTAAAATATCCGGGATCAGGCTCTTTTTCAGCTTGAAATAGGCGGCTGCGGGCATCTGTCCGCGCACCTCGCCGTTCACGATGACCTGACTGCCCACGTCACTGCTGGGCTTGAGCAGGATGGGGTTCATCCGCACATCCGGCTCGATGCCTGCGGCCTGCGCCTGCACCACCTGTGCCCGGCCCATTTCCAACCCGTCCCGGGTGACAAAGCTGTTCAGCGCCATGTTCTGGCTTTTAAAGGGGGCTACCCGGTAGCCGTCCTGTGCAAAAATACGGCACAGCGCAGTGCACAGCAGGCTTTTGCCCGCACCGCTCATCGTGCCCTGCACCATAATGCATTTTGCCCGGCTCATGTAAGCACCTCCTGTAAGACTTTTAAAAGCTGCTGGTTTTCCGGCGCGGTGCGCACGGCGGTGCGGTACCAGCTGCCGTCTAAGCCGGGGTAGTTGCCGCAGCTGCGCAGCACGATGCCGCGCTGCCGCAGGATGTCACCCAGCGTTTCCGATGCCTGAAACAGCAGATAATTCGCGCTGCCATCCAGCACCCGCAGCCCCAGTGCGCGCAAACCGTCCCGCAAAACAGGACGCTGCTGTGCAATAAGCGCCTGCACCCGGGTTACATAAGCAGTCTCGTCCAGCGCCGCCAGCCCCGCCGCCTGTGCAAGGCTGGAGACAGCCCACGGCTGCCCGGCTGTCTGCATTTTCTCCAGCAGGGCGGTGTTGCTGCACAGGCAGTAGCCCAGCCGCACCCCGGCCATGCCGTACAGCTTTGTAAAGGCTTTCAGGATGATGAGGTTCGGGCTTGCCAGCAGCTTTTTGGCAGACAGCACCTCACTTTGCGGCAGAAAGTCCAGAAAGCACTCGTCCACCACCAGCAGCGCACCGCAGCGTTCGCATCGGCGCAGCAGCGCCTCCACCAGCGCTAGCGGCGTCAGCTGCCCGGTGGGGTTATTGGGCTGGCAGAGGAATACCATGTCGGTGTCCTCGTCCACTGCGGAAATGAACACTTCTGTCACTGCAAAATCTTCGCTTTCCCGCAGGAAATGCCGCCGGACGGTGCAGCCTGCCGTTTCCAGCGCGGCGGCATACTCCGCAAAGGTAGGGGCGGGCAGCAGCGCCGTGCGGGGCTTTGCCGCCCACACCAGACGGAAGATGAGGTCTGCCGCGCCGTTGCCGCAGAGGATGTGCTCCATGGGCACCTTCTCGTGCACTGCCAGCTTTGCCCGCAAAGCACGGCAAAGGGGGTCGGGGTAGCGGTCGGCGGTGGCAAGCGCGGCAGTAATGGCCTTTGCCACCCCCTCCGGCAATCCCAGCGGGCTGACATTTGCCGAAAAGTCCAGCGCGTCCTGTCCGTACTGCGCCCGGTAACCTGCCCAGTCGCCGCCATGTACCAGCTGCATCATAAAATACCTCGTATCAATAGCCCAAGCGCCAGCGCCAGCAGGCTTTCGGCGTACATCATGCGGTCCGCGCGGCGGATATCCTCCGGCTCAATGGGACGCACGGCATCGCCGATGGTGGGCTTAGGGTAGTATTCACCAAAATAATAGGCGGGCCCGGCCAGCTGCACGTTTAGTGCACCGGCGCAGGCGCTTTCGGTCTGGGCACTGTTGGGGCTGGCATGGTTGCGCCTGTCCCGCCGCCAGATACGCCACGCGCTGCGGGCATCGTTGCCGGTCAGGGCGGCAGCGGCTACCCACAGCAGGGCGGCAATGCGGCTGGGCAGGTAGTTTGCAACATCGTCCAGCTTTGCCGCTGCACGGCCAAAGTACAGATACTGCGTGTTTTTATAGCCCACCATGCTGTCCATGGTATTGATGGCTTTGTAGGTGAGCGCCAGCGGAGCGCCGCCCAGCAGCATATACAACAGCGGTGCAATCACGCCATCACTGGCGTTTTCGGCAACCGTTTCCACAGCCGCCTTGGTCACGCCCTCGGCGGTCAGCGCTGCGGTATCTCGTCCCACGATGCGGCTCACGGCAGTGCGGGCGGCAGGCAGGTCGGGCTTTGTCAGCTCCCGGTGAACGTTCATACTCTCCTGCACAAGCCCCTTTGCCGCCAGTGCCTGTCCGCACCAGAACATCTGCACCGCCAGTCCCAGCAGCGGGTGCAGGGCAGCGGCACCTAGGCAGACAAGGCTTGTAAGTGCAAAGGTGCCCACCGGCAAGCAAAAGGCCAAGATGCGCCCGCCCCAAAGCTCACCCTTTGGCGTTTTGGGCAGGCGGGCACGCAGCCCTTTTTCCAGCGCAGAGATGGCCTTGCCCATGTACACTACCGGATGCGGCATCCACGCCGGGTCGCCGAAAATGGCGTCCAGTACAAAGCCGCCCAGTACCGCGTAGCCGATCATTCCAGCGCCTCCTTCGTGTACTGCACGGTTTTTATCAAATGCAGTACACGCTTTGCCGCCCAGTCCTTAGCGTCCAGCACAAAGCCGCCGGCGTTGGGGGCGCACCATTCGTAGTAATCCTTGTGGGGCAGGGCATAGCGCTCCATGGCAGCCATCTGGGTGCCGCCGTGGGCTAAGATGACCAGCATCTCCTCGCCATCCGCACGGCTTTTATCCACCAGCGCAGAAAAGGCCGCGCAGATACGCTCACAAAAAGCAGCCTTGGTCTCGCCGTCCGGGCAGGGGCTTTCGCAGTTGGCGGCTACCCATGCAAGGTAGTCCGGGTCGTGTTCCATTTCAATATAGTTTCTCCCCTCAAAGCTGCCAAAGCACATCTCCTTCAGCCCGTCTGTTTCTACAAGCTTTGCGCCCGGAAACAGTACCTCGGCGGTCTGCCGGGTACGGCAAAGAGGGGTAATGTACACGGTCTTGGGTGAGATATCCGCCCGGCACAGCATAGCGCGCCCGGCGGCAGAAAGCGGGATATCCCGCTGCCCCTGATAGCGCTTTTCGGCGTTGTATTCGGTCAAGCCGTGACGCAATAAATAGATCAGCATTCCGGCAATTCTCCTTTCAAAACGGTGGGGATGCCGCAGAACATCTGCACTACGCACTTAGCGCGCGCCGCCAGCATACAGGCCAGTCGCCCGGCGTTTTCCCGTGCGGCACGCTCGGCCGGGTCTATGGGCACCACACCGCCGCCCACCTCAGTGGACAGTACGATATCATAAGCGGATAATTTGTCCGCAAGTTTCTCAAGTTCAGCGGGGTCTTTGCACCCGGCGGCAAGCTGCTGCGCATCCGCGATGCAGCGGCCGGGCAGGGTGCGGGCAAAGGTGCGTTTGCCGCTGTAAAGCGGCCCGGTGATCAAGATCATAACAGCCCTCCCCATTGGCAGGCGCACAGCGCCGCCAGCATCCAAAGCTCAGTCTTTTGCAAAAACCACCCGGCAAGATCTCCGGTAATGCCGCCCAGCTGCTGCACGGCTACATGGTGATACCACAAAAACAGCAAAATTGCAGCTGCTGCCAGTGCCCCGCCGCCTAAAGCCAGCAGCGCCCCGCAAAGTAGCACCGCCAGCACCGCCAGTACATTGCGCACAGCGGTGCGGTCTGCGGCACAGGCAAAGGTGTGGGCAAGACCGGTGTTTTTTGCCATGGGAAAGGCCGCCACCGCAAGGCCGGAAAGTGCCCGCTCCAAAACCAGCGCCAGCGTCCACAGCGCGCCCACCCGGGGCGTGAACTGCACGCAGGCGGCAAGACAGAGATAAGTCGCAAAATAACTGCACAGCCGGATGACCGCAAAGGCACCGCAGTGCGGGTCCTTTAAAATTTCCAGCTTCTTTTCCCGGTCGCCGTAGCTGGCAAGGGCGTCACAGGTGTCGGCGTAGCCATCCAGATGGATGCCGCCGGTCACCCATACCGGCACAAGGCAGAACCCTGCCGCCCGCGCCGGGGCGGGCAGCGGTAGCACACCGCACACGCACCACAGCACCCCGCATAAAAGCCCCACCAGCGGGAAAGCGCACAGCGCATACCGCATATTCTTTTCGTTCCACGCAAACTGCGGCACCGGCACCGCCGAAAACATGGCAAAGGCCACCGCAATGGTCTGCAAAACGATCATTTTTCCACTCCTTTATAATAGACAGGGACGCCGCACACCACCCGCACCACGGCATCTGCCCGGGCGGCAAGGGCGTTGTTCACCCGGGCCAGCGCCAGCAGATAGCGGTCCGTGTCTCCGGCATAGTCCGCGCCGCCACTGAAAACCTCGTTAGAGACAATAACTAAATTTTCGCACTGCGCTGCAAGGGCATCCAGCCCCTGCAAAATGCGCTCGGCGGCAGCATCGCCCGCTCCGGCGGGGTCGTACAGCTCGTTGGCGGTCAGATTACCTAAGTCCTCCAGCAGCGCCGTGCCCCTGCGGGGGAGACGCACCGTCTCCAAATGCAACGGGCACTCAAAGGTCTCAAACTGCTTCGCAGCGCGCATTTTGCGGTGCTTTTCCACCCGGGCAATGCACTCGGCGTCCCACACCTGCATGGTGGCTAGATAATACCGCGGCAAACCGCAGCGCAGCACAAGGGCTTCGGCGTATTCGCTTTTGCCGCTGGCAGCGCCGCCCAGTACCAGCGTTAGCATTGGGGCGTATACGGCGCAATGCCGCCCTCCGCAAAGGAATAGCACCCCTCGTATACTGCCAGTGCCATGTCCCACAGCGGGATGCTGGCCACTGCGCCGGTGCCTTCGCCCAGATGCAGCCTGGCGGTGAGCAGGGGCGTTTTGCCCAGCGCTTCCAGCACCAGCCGGGCGGCGGGCTCGGTGGAGCAGTGGCTGGCAAACACGGCCTTGGCTGCTGCCGGGCACAGCCGCACGGCGCACAGCGCCGCCACCCCGCTGATAAACCCATCCATCAGCACTGGCACACCCGCCAGCGCTCCGCCCAGAAACATCCCGCACAGCCCGGCGATATCAAAACCGCCCAGCTTGCTCAGTACGTCCAAGGCGTCATCAGAGTCGGGATTGTTGCAGGCGATACCCCGCCGGATGGCGTCCACCTTGCGGGCAAGCCCTGCATCGGAAAGCCCAGCACCGCGCCCGGTCATGGTCTGCACCGGCTGTGCCAGCAGCACGGCAGCCACGGCGCTGGAGGTGGTGGTGTTGCCAATGCCCATCTCGCCGGTAGCCACCAGTCCGTAGCCCTCGGCGGCAAGCTGCCGGGTCAGGGCGATGCCCCGGCCAATGGCCTCCACCGCTTCGGCGCGGGTCATGGCGGGGCCCTTGGTAAAGTCCGCAGTTCCGGCAGCAATGCGGTGGTCCAGCACGCCGGGCACCGGTGCACCGGATATGCCCATATCCACCGGCAGCACATCGCAGTGCGCCGCCTGCGCCATCCGGCAGACGCTGGTGCGCCGCGCGGCAAGGTTCTCGGCTACGGTGCGGGTCACGCTCTGGTCGGTCTGGCTTATGCCCTGCGCTACCACGCCGTTGTCCGCGCAGAGCACCGCCACCGCCCGGCGGGAAAAATCAAACTGCGCCGTTCCGGTCAAAGCGGCGGCATCTTCCAGCATCGTCTCCAGCGCACCCAGCCCGCCCAAGGGCTTGGCAAGGCTTGCCCAGTGGGCGTGGGCGGCGGCGCGGGCGGCTTCGTCCGGCGGGGTGATGGCAGCAAGCAGCTGCATCAGTTCAGCTTCGGTCATTTTCGTCATCCTTTGTGTTTCAAAAAGTGCTGCGCCGCCTGCACAAAGCGGCGGGGCAGGGCAGTGCCCGCCCAGTAAAGATGCGGGAAACCGGCGTACAAATGCGCGTTTGCAAGGCCGCATTCCCACTGCCTTTTTTCGGTTTTGCGCACAGAAAAGTCTGTACCATTCTCAGAGGAATCCCAGTGGTGGAATTCATGGATGGGCAGCGCTTCTCCGGCGCGGAAAAGCATACTGTCGGCCTTTGCCGTCATAGCGGCATAGCCGAAGCGTACCAGCCGCCCGGCGTTGTGCCCGCTGCCCGGCAGCACACCCGCCATGGGGTAAACCTTGCCGTCCGTGCCCTCCAACGCCTGCCCTAGGTACAGAAAACCGCCGCACTCGGCAGCAGTGGGCAGACCCTCTTGCACGGCGTCCCGGATAGCAGCACGCAGGGCGCAGTTTTCGCTCAGCTGCCGGGCGTACAGCTCTGGGTAACCTCCGGGCAGATACAGCCCGCCGATGTTTTCCGGCAGGGCAGCGTCCCGCAGCGGACTGAAAAACACAAGTTCCGCACCCGCATCCCGCAAGGCGTCCAGCGTTTCGGCGTAGGCAAAGCAGAAGGCTTCGTCCCGCGCCACAGCAATGCGGACGGCGGACGTGCACGGTGCGGCAAGCAGCGGCGCAGCCGGGGCAGGGCGGTCGGTCAGCGCCGCCAGCTGTGCCCAGTCCAGTACAAGGGCATCAGCCAGTTGCTCTAACTTTTGTTGTAAGTCCATGATCTCCCCGGCGGTTTTCAGCCCAAGGTGACGGCTCTCAATGGCGCATCCCGGCAAATGGGGCAGATACCCCATCACCGGCAGCTCAGTCTCAGTTTCCAGCATCGGGCGCAGCGTTTTGTACAAGGCTTCAGAGCAATCATTGAGCAGAATGCCCACGATATGGCTGGGTGTGCGGAACTGCAAAAGCCCCTGCAGCTCGGCGGCAAGGGTGATGCTTGACCCCTTTGGCTGCACCACCAGCAGCACCGGCAGTGCCAGCGTGTCGGCCAGTTCCCATGCGCTTGCGCGGGTGGTCAGCCCCTGCCCATCGTAAAAGCCCATGGCACCCTCGCATACGGCAGCGCCGTGCCCGGCGGCATACCGGGCATAAAGTGTGCGCACCGTATCCGGGGCAGAGAGGTAGAGGTCTAAATTGTGGCTTTCCACCCCCAGCGCGCTGCGGTGGAACATAGGGTCGATGTAGTCCGGCCCGCATTTAAAGGCGCAGGGGTCAGCCCCACGCCGCTGCAAGGCGGTCAGCACGGCACAGGTAACGGTGGTCTTGCCGCTGCCGGAACGCGGCGCGGCGATGAGAAACTGCATCATGTCCGTGCCCCCGTAATGAGGAATACCGGGTTGTTAGCCATCAGCAAATGCAGACTGCCCGCCGTTTTTGTGCGGCTGACAGAAATCTGCGTCACCTCGGCGGCAAGGCCGTGGGCGGTCAGAGCAGCCACGGCGACGCTGAGTGTTTCCAGCGCAATGGCGGCGATGCACAGCCGCACGGCTGGATTTTTGTGCAGCACAGCGTTTATAACGGCGTCCATATTGCCCTTTGTGCCGCCGATGAATACAGCATCCGGTGTAGGCAGTGCGTCCAAGGCTTCGGGCGCTTTACCCTCGATCACGGTCAGATTATAGGCTGCAAATTTCTCCCGGTTTTTCTGGATGAGCGCACAGGCTTTCGGGTCACATTCTATGGCGTATATCTGCCCGGCAGGGGCGGCAAGCGCCAATTCCACGCTCACACTGCCGGTGCCCGCGCCCACATCCCATAGGGTGTCCTTGGGGGTCACCGCCAGCTTTGCCAGCGCGGCAGCACGCACCTCCTGTTTGGTCATGGGCACAGCACCCCGGATAAAAGCATCGTCCGGCAGGCCGGGCGTGCGGCGGGGCGGCAGGGCTTCCCGCTCGATAAGTAATACGCTCAGCGGTGCAAAACTCTGCGCTGCCAGCTCCCGGGCAAGGCCAAAGCGGATGGCTTCCGCCGGAGTGCCTAGGTTTTCGCCCACAAGGGCGTGGGCAGCGCCCAGCCCGGCAGCGGTCAGCTTGGCGCAAAGGGTGGCAGGGGTGTCCCCGCCGCCAGTGAGGAAAAACACCTGTGGATGCGCCAAAACCTCGGCTACCGGGTCGCAGGCGCGGCCATGGGCAGACACCAGCTTCCAGTCCTGCCAGGGGCGTCCCACAGTGGCGGCTAAAAGCTGCACGCTGGAAAGCCCGGGCAGCACCCGGACAGAGTATCCCATGGCCCGCAGCAGGGGCAGCAGCTTTGCCGCACCGGAGTAAAACCCGGTGTCGCCGCTATACAAAATAGCGGTGTCCGTATCCGGCTGTGCAGCCAAACACGCAAGGATATCCTCCGGCTTATACACGGCCTTGCGGTCAGCAGTGCACCCCGCCGGTAAATGCTCCAACAGGCGCTTTGCCCCAAGGATGAGCCCTGCGCCTTGCAGCGCAGCCAGCTCTTGCGCGGTCAGGCTTTCCGGGCAGCCGGAGCCCATTCCGATCAGAGAGATCATACCAGAACCTCCTTGCAGCGTGCCAGAATTTGTGCGGCAGTTTGTCCGTTTTCAGCCGGACGACGCACCACGATCAGCTGTGCGCCGGTGTCCTGTGCGGCCTGTGCCTTTTCGGCAAAGCCGCCCACAGCACCGCCGTCTTTCGTGACAAGATACCGGATGGAGAATTGCTTCATCAGGGCGCAGTTTAGCGCATAGGTGAATGGCCCCTGCATGGCAATGATATTCCTGTGTGGGATACCAACGGCCTCGCAGGCGGCAATGCCCTCCCGCGTGGGCAGCACCCGGGGGAACAGCCGCTCCGGGCTGAGCGGCGCAAAGGCGGCAAGTTCTTTTGCACCAGTGGCCAGCAGCACATTGCCGCTGCACCCGGCCAGAAACGCAGCTGCGTGGGCGGCGGTGGCAAACACCATGCTCCCGGCGGGCAGAGGGCTTTCTTCCCGCAGCAGCCGGTGATACTCCACCCCGGCAGCTGCGCACGCAGCCCGGATGTTTTTGGTGGCGTCCACCGCGTAGGGGTGGGTGGCGTCTACACACAGGGCAGCGCCCTGCAAAAGGGCGGTCATTTCCTCGGGGGTCAGCCGCCCGCAGTGCACAGTGATGCCGTCCGCTTCGCCCTGCTCCTCCGCACCCAGCGGGGTGGCTACGCTGACCAGCACCTGTGCGCCCAGTGCCGCCAGCTGCCGGGAGAACACCCGCCCCTCGGTGGTGCCGCTGAAAACCACTGCCTTCATCTGCGGTACCCCCGTGGGGTGACCATTTTACCGCCCAGCTGCTTTGTGGCGGTGTTGCCGATGTAAACGGTGGTGAACATATCCACCGCCGTACTTTCCAGCTGCGCAAGGGACAGAACACGGGCGGTCTGACCATCCCGGCCGATGTTGCGCACAAGGCCGCAGACGGTGTCGGCGCTTTTGCCGTTTTCCAGCAGGATGCGCACCGCCTTTGCCAGATAGTCCGGCCTGCCCTTGGAAGAGGGATTGTACAGCGCAACGCAGAAGTCTCCCATGGCGGCGCAGACCAGCCGCTTCTCAATGACCTCCCACGGGGTCAGCCGGTCGGAAAGGGAAATAACGCAGAAATCGTGTGCCAGCGGTGCGCCCAGCACCGCCCCGCCGCTGAGGGCAGCGGTCAGTCCGGGCACGATCTCCACGGCAACGTCCGGGTAGCCCGGGGCAAGTTCCAGCAGGGGACTTGCCATGCCGTACACCCCGGCATCGCCGGAGCAGACCAGCGCCACCCGCTTGCCGGTGCTTGCTTTTTCCAACGCCCAGCGGCAGCGGTCGATTTCCTGCGTCATGCCGGTAGAATAGTATTCCTCGCAGGGGAATTCATCGCGGATGAGGTCAAGATAGACCTTATACCCACAGATGGCGTCAACGCTTTCCAGCGTGTTCGCAGCCTGCTGGGTCATATAAAAAGGCTCGCCGGGGCCAAGCCCCACGACATAGACCACCTTCTCGGGACGGTCAATGTCAATATCCATCACGTCAAGCATTCTGCCACCTCCAGTCCGGGGCAAAGGGCCTGCACGCCAGCGCAAAGGTCACGCCGTTGCAGGCAAATTTGGGGTAAAACAGGCTGCCGCCTGCGTCCAGTACTGCCGCCCGCTCGCAGACGTTATCCACTCCGGTCACGCTCTGTACAAAAGAGGAGGGGGTGAACTGCCCGGGCGCGCTGCGCAGCTGCGCGGCAGAGTAAAACCGCACCGGCCAGCTGTGCGCCTGACAAAAGGCCAGCAAGCCCGGTTCGTTCTGCTTCAGGTCGATGCTTGCAGCGGCGGTAACTGTCTGCGCAGCAAGGCCGTGCCGGGCGCAGAAGGCGGCAAAAGCGGCCTCCAGCGCTTCAGCGCTTGTGCCCCGCTTGCAGCCGATGCCCAGCACCCCGATGCGCGGCACAAGATGCAGTGCCTGCCCGGTGGGGCAGAGGGTGAGTGCAAGGTCGGCTTTTTCCGGGGCTTCTGCCGAGAATAACCCGGCGGGCGCAGTGCCCGTTACCGGGATATCTGCCCAGTAATAGACCGGCTGTCCGGCCAGTAATTTGCCGCTGACCAGCTTGATGCGTTCCGGCTCCAGTACCATGCAGTTTTGGTGCTTTGCCCACTCGTCCACCGCAAAAATGCCGTGGGCATCGGTGGCGGTGGTGATCACTGGCACGGCTCCGCATACAGCGGCAATGGCCCGCGCCAGATCATTTGCGCCGCCCAGATGCCCGGACAAAATGGGCACGGCAAACCGCCCGCATTCATCCACCACCACCACAGCAGGGTCGGTGGTCTTGCTCTTGCAGTGGGGCGCGATAGCCCGCACCGCAATGCCCGCAGCGCCTACAAATATCAGTGCATCCGACTGCACAAACTGCACACCTGTCCATTCTGCAAGAGAAGTGCCATCCTGCCCGCACCGGGCAACGCTGCCGGGCAGGGCAGCGGCAAGGCGCTTTGCCAGCGCAAGGCCGGTATCCGTAAAGGCAAGGTAGGCGCAGGTCATACCGGCTCTCCTTTGCGGAACTCGGTGGTAAAGGCGGGGTCGTACAGCTTGCTGCGCTCGTACTGTGTGCCGAGAAAATCTCCCACTACGATAAGCGCCGTCTTGGTAATGCCTGCCGCGCGGGTGCTCTCTGCCAGAGAACCAACCGTGCACCGCACGATTTTTTCTTCCGGCCAGCTGGCCTTGTACACCACGGCGGCGGGAGTGCCCGGTTTGTACGCACCCTGCAAAAGCGCCGCCTGCACCTTATCGATCAGCCCGATGGACAGAAAGATCACCATGGTCGCACCGTGTGCGGCAAGGCTTGCCAGCCTTTCCCGCTCCGGCACGGGGGTGCGTCCCTCCATGCGGGTGATGATGACCGTCTGGCTGACTGTGGGCAGGGTATACTCGGCGTTCAGTGCAGCGGCAGCGCCGCAAAAGCTGGAAACACCGGGGGTGTCATCGTAACAAATGCCGTCTGCGTCCAGTGCATCCATCTGTTCTCGGATGGCACCGTACAGGCAGGGGTCGCCGGTGTGCAGACGCACGGTGGTCTTACCTGCGGCTTCCATCCGGCGCATCACGTCCAGTACCTGCTCCAGCGTCATCTCGGCACTGTTGTAGATGGTACAGTCCGGCTTTGCCAGCCCCAGCAGCGCCGGGTTGACCAGACTGCCCGCATAAATAATGCAGTCTGCGGCTTGTAAAAATGCTGCACCGCGCCGGGTGATCAGATCCGGTGCGCCGGGCCCGGCGCCCACAAAATGTACCATGTGCATTACTCCTTCCATTCATTCAGCAGGCGGGCGGCAGTTTCGGTCTGTCCCAGCGGGCCGAACTGGTTTGAAAACAGCACCGCGCCCACCCGGAACGCCCCGCCCGCGCGGCGGTCAAGATGCAGCTGGATGGCGGCAAGCAGGCTTTGCAGCACCGGCTCCCGCAGCCCGGCTGTATCCAGAATCTCCAGACAGGCATCCGTGGTGGCGGCATTGTACAGCGCGGTGCACACCTTCCGGTCAGCACCGCACAGGGCGGCGTGGGTGCAGAACAACTCCGTGCGGCAGTCTGCCGTGTGGGAGTGGGTGTTCATAATGCCGCCCGCCAGCTTGCACAGCTTGCCGACGTGCCCCACCAGCAGCACCTGTTCAAAGTGTGCCGCTGCTGCCATATCCAGCGTATCTCCGATAAAGTTGGACGTCTTGACCACCGGGATGGCGGCAAACTGCGGGTAGGTTTCGTGCAGATAGTCCAGCCCGTAGTTGCCCGGGGCAAGGATAAGTCGCCGGTGGTCTTTTGCCCGCAGCGCCGCCTGATTCATCTCCAATTGGATGGTGTCCAGAATGGCCTGCTGGCTCATAGGCTCTACGATGCCGCTGGTGCCCAGCACCGACAGCCCGCCCTCCACCCCGATATGGGGGTTGAAGGTGCGCCGGGCTACCTCCTCACCGCCGGGGATGGAGATGGTCACGGCAAAGCCGCCGGGGTAGCAGGCGACTTCTGCCTCCCGGCGCAGCGCTTCGGTGATCATCTGCCGGGGCACATGGTTGATGGCGGCTTGCCCGACCGGCTGGTCCAGCCCGGGTTTTGTCACCCGGCCTACCCCCGCGCCGCCGGTAATGCGTACCTCGGGTGTGCCGGGCAGCAGCGTCACCGTGGCGGTCACCGGCAGACCGGTGGTCACGTCTACGTCATCGCCGCCGTCCTTTTCAATGGCGCATTCCGCGCCCTTGGCAGCAGCGCGGCAGAACAGGGGAGCTACCTCCACCACGATGCCCTTGGGCGTGCGCAGAGCGACGGTTTCCGGCGTAGTGCCGGTCAGCAGCAACCGGGCAGCCCCGGCTGCTGCCAGCGCCGCACAGGTGCCGGTGGTGTAGCCGCAGCGCAGCAGCTTTTGCCCGCTGCGAACATAGTGCTCAAATTGCGGCTTTTCCGGCTTTGGCGGGTCAAAAACAGCGCTGTACTGTTCCTCGGTCAGGCCGTAGAGTGCTTTGATATTTTCCCGGGCAAAGGCCTGCTCCGGTGTCATGGGGGCAGAGACGCCATGCGGCGAAACGCAGACCACCGCGTCCGCGATCTTCTGCGCCATATCCAACTCGTGCAGGGTGACGATGACTGCAAGCTGCTGCTCATGCGCCAACTTTTGCAGGATGGTCAGCAGCTCTATCTTGCCTTTTACATCTAAAAATGACGTGGGCTCGTCCAGCAGAAGCACCTGCGGCTGCTGACAGACTGCCCGCGCCAGCAAAATGCGCTGCCGCTGCCCATCGCTGACGCAGTTGAAGTCCCGGTCGGCCAGATGTGCCGCGCCCACCAGTTCCAGCGCATTCTGCACCTGTTTTTTGTCCTCGGCAGAAAGGATGCCCAACCGCCCGGTGTGGGGAATGCCCCCCGCCGCCGCAAACTCAAAACAGGTGGTCAATTCCGTGCGGCGAGTGTGGGGCAGCATCAGCGCCAGCTTTTGCGCACGGGCGTTGCCGGGGATGCGGGCAAGCTCCTGCCCGTCCAGCAGCACTGCGCCGCCTAAGGGGGTAAGCTGCCCGGCTAGCGTTTTGAGCAGGGTGGATTTGCCCGCACCGTTCGGGCCGATGAGCGCCAGCACCTGCCCCTTGGCAGCACCCAGCGCGATATCCCGTGCAAGGGCAGCTTTGCCGTAGCCGATGGCAAGGGCGTTGGTTTCAACGGAGTTTTTCATCGCACATCCTCCCGGTTACGGCGCAGCAGCAGCCCAATGACCACCGGTGCACCGAATACAGCGGTGACCGCGCTGATGGAAAGCTCCATGGGCGCAAACAGGCTGCGGGCAATTAAATCACACAGCAGGCAGAACGCCGCCCCGCCCAGACAGCAACCCGGCAGCACATACAGCGGGCGGGCGCTGCCCAGCAGCTGCTTGACAAGGTGCGGCACGGCGATACCCACAAAGGAGATCGGCCCCGCAAAGGCGGTAACACAGGCGGCCAGCAGGCTGGAAAGCAGCACCAAAAGCCGGGAGAACCGCCGCACATCCACGCCCACGCTCCGGGCGTAGGCTTCACCCATCTGGTAAGCGGCCATGGGCTTTGCAAGGCAGAAAGCCGCTGCCAGCGCGGGCAGCACCACCAGCGCCGCCGTGCGCACATTGCTCCACGTCATGCCGGAAAAGCTGCCCTGCGACCAGTTGTGCAGGTTGACGATGCTGCTGTCCTGCGCAAAAGCCACCACAAACTCGGTGATGGCAGAGCAGATGTAACCGATCATCACACCGCATATTACAAGGATGCTCATGCGCTGCACCCGGCGGGCAGCGGCCAGCACAAAGGCCATAGCCGCCATAGCGCCCGCAAAGGCCGCCAGAATGAGCACGGCAGAGCTGGTCAGCAGACCGTAATTCAAAAACAGCACCATCACCAGCGCCACCGCCAGCTTAGCCCCGCTGGAAATGCCCATCACGAAAGGGCCGGCAATGGGGTTTGCAAAAAAGGTCTGCAGCAGATAGCCCGCTGCCGAGAGCGCAGCGCCCAGCAACGCGGCCATTACCGCGCGGGGCAGGCGCAGCTGGGTAATGATGCCCACGCTCAGCGCGTCCTGCCCGCGTCCGGTCAAAGCGGCAAGCACGGCCTGCGGGGTGAGCGCAACGCTGCCCCAGAACAGGCTCACGGCAAACAGCACCGCCAGTAGCAGGGCAAGGCAGCAATAGGAAAAAACAAGGCGTTTGCGGCTGGTCATAAGCGGCTCCTCAGGTGATCCTGGTCAAAAAATGCAGGGTGTCGGGGCTGGCAGTTGCCCCGGTAAAAACGGCATGGAGATCCAGCATAAAATCTGCCAGCGCCATGCTCTGCTGGAAAAAGCTGGGCGTCGTGCACCAGATGTCGCCGCTTTGCACCGCCTTGCATTCTGCCAGCAACGCGCAGCGGGCAAGCAGCTCTTCTTTTGTGGAGATGGTGCCTTCGATGGTGCCGTTGTAGATGAGCACATCGGCGTCCTTGACTCCGGCGTAAAGATCCTCCAGCGGGATATTCATGGTAGAAAGGCTGTTGCCGCTGTCGGCAAGGTCTGCAAAAACATATTCGCCCCCGGCCATGCCGATCATCTGCGCCACATAGTCTCCGCTTTTGCGCACAGTGGCAAGGCCGCTTGATGTAATAGAGAAAAACGCGCAGCGTTTGCCGGTGGAGGGCTGTTCCAGCAGCGGCGCAATGCGCTGCGCCTGCCGGGCGAACACCTCCTCGGCAAGGGCTTCTTTGCCCAGCAAAATGCCGTACAGCTTGATCCACTCCATCCGCGCCAGCGGGCTGCTCTCGTAGCTGGAACGCTCCACCAGCACCGGAATGCCGAACCGCTCCAGCTGCTCCTTCACTTCCGGGGTGTGGTAGATCATGGTGTTTTCCACCGCAAGGCCGCAGTTTGCGGTCAGGATGCGTTCGTAGTCCGGGGCGCTGTACTTGCCCGCGTAGGCAATGTGCCCGGACTGCATGGCCTGCTTTGCCTCGTCCAGATACCAGCCCTCGGCGCGGGTGCCGGAAAGGGCAATGCTGTCCAGCGCATCCAGATGGAGAAATAAGTCCATGGCAGAGGTGGACACCAGATAGATGTTCTGCACCGGCTGCTGCAAAACGGTCACGCCCTCGGGTACGGTGCGCAGAGTGGCAGCGCCCTCCGGACGGACAAGGAACTTTGCCTGTGCGTCCGGGATGGTCAGCAGGGTAGAGCCGTCCGCGTAGCAGTCGGCGGTAAACTGGGTGGCGTAGTCCAGCGGGTAGGCGTGGTCAAAAACCAGCGCGTCCGTATCGGCGGGTGCAGTGGGCGCGGCAGCGCAGCCTGCAAGCACCAGCGCGGCGGCGGGCAGAGCCTTTAAAAATTGAGCGCGGGTCAGCTTCATGGAAGGTTACTCCAAGGTAAAGGTCAGGGTGTATTCGATCTCGTGGGGCTTGCTCATGGCAACGGTGTCGGCGGTAACAGCCAGCGGGGTGCCCAGTGCAGCCACAGGAATTTCAAAGGTGGAGTTGCCCTCGGTGTTGGTGGGCAGATACTTCTCGCCGTCTACGATCATGTAGTCGTAGTTGGGGCTGCTCCACACGATGGTAGCGGTCATCTTGCCCTCTGCCACGGTCAGGGCAGCGGGGCTTTCCACGGTGGCGCGGCCGGAGCCGCCCTCCAGCACCACGGCGGCGGTGTATGCACCATCTGCGGGGGTCTCAGCAGCCTGCTCCGTCTTAGGCTCGGCGTTGCGCACGCTTACGGTGTGGTCATACCACTTGCCCTTGGTGCCCAGCAATGCCAGCTGAAAGTCGGTGTCCAGTGCTTCCACCGGGATGTCGTAACCGTACACCTCCTCGGTGGTGCCATCCGCGTAGGTAACGGTGTCCACGGTGGGGATGAGCCATGCAGTCTTGTTGGCCTCGGCGTCGGCAGCAAGGCCGGGGTAGAGGTTTACGATCTTTTTGGAAGCCAGACTGACGTGGAAGGTCATCACGCCGTTTTCCACGGTCAGGGTGCCCTTGCCGTTGCAGGCTTCGCTTGTGTGGAACATACTGCTGTCGGTCTCAAAGTCAGCGGTGTATACGCCGTCCGGCAGGGCAGCTTCGGCAGCGGCAGAGGAAACCACCACGGAAGAAGCAGCCACAGAGCTTGCAGCGGAAGAAGCGGTGGAGGCAGAGCCGCCGCAGGCGGTCAGAGCCTCGGAAGAGACGGCCGACGGAGCGGTGGAAGAAGTGCCGCAGCCTGCCAGAGAAGCAGCCAGCACCACACCGGCCAGAGAAACGAAAATAAACTGTTTGCAGCGCATAAAATAAATACCTCAGTATCCTAAATTTTTTGCCCGGCATCTAAACTGCCGGGATGGGGGCGTTTTCTCCTCGTGCGGGGAATGCGCCCATAAAAGAAAACCCTCTCCGTGTGCAGGGCAGCGCCGGAGAGGGCTTCTGAATCCATTAGCCGTTCAGAAGATCCATAGCGGCCTTGGTATGTGCAATGTACAGCTGCTGGACATCCGCAATGCGGCCCAGACCGGAGATCTGGCAGTCCACATCCTCAAAGCAGCCTGCGGCGGTAAACTGGCTCAGCCAGCTGTCGGCATCCTCACCGGCCATGTCGTTGTTGGCGTGGTCGCCTGCCACCACCATCAGCGGGCGCAGGATGACCTTGGTGTAACCGGCAGCCTTCACGGCCTCGATGACGGCCTCGCAGGAGGTCTCCTCAGGCTCGCCCTCCACCGTGCCGATGAACACGTTGTCGTAGCCCAAGGTCTGCATGGTGGTCTGCATCTGGCTGTAGCTCACCTTGGCGGTGTGGGAAGTGCCGTGACCCATAAAGACGAAAGCGGTCTTGTCGGCAGCGGCAGCGGCGGCGCTGTCGTAACCGGCTTCCTTCACAGCGGCAGCGGTAACAGCCTTGGCAACAGCTTCCTTATCTGCATTGATGACAGAAGCATCCGCGCCGACCTCGCCCAGCAGGGGCTCAGCCACAGCAACGCTCTCGAACTTGTCGCGGTACTGGTCCAGCATCTCGTTCATCTCGTCGTACTCTGCACCGTGCATCAGATGGGTGGGCTGCACGATCAGGTTCTTCACGCCGTTTGCCACAGCGCGGTCCAGCGCCTGCTGCATATTGTCGATCTTCTCTCCATCGCGAGCCTGCACATGGTTGATGATGATCTGTGCGGTAAAGGCGCGGCGCACGCTCCAGTCGGGGTAAGCGGCCTGCAAAGCGTCCTCAATGCCCTTGATGTCGGCAGCGCGGCTGTCGTTGAAGGAGGTGCCGAAGGACACCACCAGCAGCTCGTTCTCGCCGATCTCATCGGCGTTGCGGGCATCGTCCTTGGAAGCATCGCCGGTGTCGCGGCCAAAGTAGTCGGGGTCGGCGTTCTCGCCCTCCACCAGCTCCTTCTGGGCATCGGTCAAAGCGTCCCAAGCGGCCTTTGCAGCTTCGCACTGGGCGTCGGTGTCATCGGTGCGCTGCTGCACATAGATGGCGTCGATCAGATCTGCCACGTTCTGTGCGGCCAGTGCGTCAGCGTCTGCGCCGGAAGCTTCGCTGCTGGCGGCAGAACTGGCAGCAACAGAGGAAGCCGTGCTGGATGCAGCCCCGCCGCAGCCGGTCAGTACACCGGCGCACAGAGCCAGAGCGGTCAGAGCGGCCGCCGTTTTGCGGATGTTGCGTTTTTTCATCTTGTTTTCCTTTCCTGATGTGGGTAAAATACGGCGCTGAACAGAAGGGTACAGGAAAGAGAACCTAGGGTGTATCTGAAAAAACGGGGTCTTTTGCTTGCGAAATGGCAAAGCAAAAAGACCCCGTATCTTACAGGCTTTTTGGTACAACCAATTCCTCGTGATCTGGGGCAGCAAAGCCCCGGTACCAACAGCGGGCAGGTTTCCTGACTGAAAGCTCAACGCCCGCTGCCGCCTTCCCAAGCCGTATAGCTCAGTGACCGGTGCAAAAGCACCCTGACAGTGGACTCCCTTATCACAGTGACGAGATCGTGCGGGATCTGCACCCGCTTCCCTTTTAACGTTCCTGCCGCCGCCCGGTGGGGCAAAGTGACGGAACGCACCTGCTGTTTTCTGTTCAGTTCGACAAAAAGTATAGCACAGCCCCTTACAAAACGCAAGAAAAAACGGAGAAATGCTTGACCTTCCCCCCGCCGGAAGGTGTATACTTGGCTCGAACCTGAAAGCAAGGAGACAGCCATGTTAAAGCCTATGTTAAAGATAGAACATCTGACCAAAACCTACGGCGGCGAGAAGCTCAAAGGCGACAAAAAGGCCACCCCCACGCTGGATGTCCTCAAGGGCATCGACATTGACATTTACCGCGGCGATGTGGTCTGCCTGATCGGCCCCTCCGGCTGCGGCA